>Ga0255431_1039_pt1 | contig 10144 bp, 9 predicted proteins | sample ANMaggSeSYBR02J5_FD_182633 | JGI IMG/M metagenome (GOLD analysis project Ga0255431, IMG submission 182633) | Sediment cell enrichment communities from methane seep in Santa Monica Basin, California, United Staets - ANME aggregate JGI... | ecosystem: Environmental > Aquatic > Marine > Cold seeps >... | reverse complement strand
TTAACCTGGAGCATACTGCACCTTCCTCATTAAAGCTTGAGACACTACTTGTAACCACAGGCACCTGGTTAAAGGTCTCGCTAAAGTCAACCCATTCAAAGGAGTCTGTTGCGTCAGTATCAAACCTTCCTGCCTCTACTTTGGTGCCATCCTCTAAGATGTAGCTCCCCCGCTCCATAACTATATAGCTTGCATTCTCAGTATTGTGGGTTCCATTTAGATAATCCCACTCCTGTACACGGATATCAAAACCTCTGCTGTCCACATTTCGGATTCTTAAAACGGCTGGATTTCCTCCATTATAGCTCAAAGGGTTGGCCACTACTATAGGATCAATAAACGTGTAATTAAATTTTATCCGCTTCCAGTTGTGATCCACACTCACCTCGCCAATTTCAACAGTGCCCGGAGTTCCCGGAGGCGGTTTGTTGAACTGATAGCACGTCTCATTGGAATTACCGCTCTCTGAGCCCAAGGTATCAAAAGCTCTTGCAACAAAATAATAATTAGTATTGTCATCAAGGTTATAAATAGTACACGTTGTCTTACTTCCTTCCCAGGCTGGCTCTTCGTAATCATAGCTTTGTCCATCCTCGTGATAGAAAATTCTGTAACCGGCAAGATTACCCTCGCTGTTAGCATCCCAGACCAAATTTACGTCAAGTGAATAGACATTTTGGGGGAATAGAAAAAAAACTAGAGCAAAAGTTAAAAGTGAGAGGAATCCAAAAATGGAAAAACGGGTTTGTAAACATTTTGTTACATAAGATTTTGTCATGGCAGCACCTCCAAAGTTTTGACCGCGCAAAACGCAACTTTGACAAGATGCTGCATCTGCTCGGCAGCTCTGCTGCCATATCCTTACAAGTTTGGACTTAGGCCAGTAGCTTTGCGTCCCGCTCTTTCAAACGGTTTGCCGTTTACGAACATTTTTTTAAGCTTTTTTAATATTCAAAGAACTTGAACGTTTTCAAAGAACTTTGATGTTCTTACGTTCTTGTTTCTTATAGTTAAGAGATAAGCACAATGTGTGCCAAAAGGTAGATGGAAAAAGAAAGCCATAGCAAACAAAAGAGTTGTTCATAAATTTCAGATAGTTACAAATTATGATGATAGGGTAATAGCTAATTTGGATTATTATGTAACAGCTCCCAGTGGTGATTCAGTGGCTGCATAATTGCCCAAAAGAGAAACTCACATTACAAAAGTGTAATGCAAACGTAATTAGGAACATGGACGAATCCCTAATGCCAATCCCTGACCCCTGACCCCTGATTCCTGCCCCCTGATCTTCCGAGGTATACTGGTGGGAATGGTATAGAATTAAATTGGTGATTCACCTTTTCACTGGTATAAAACACAAGCATGTGGTAAGGGTATAATACAAAAAAATGACATAAATTATATCAAGTAATCGTTGAACCCGTTTAATCATTCAATTGGTGCTTTCTGGCATCGGAATGGTCACGTTTTGTTCTATGTCACTTTTTTATATTGTACCCTGCGGATGGTGTGTTGTTGAAAAAAGGTAACATGTCTAATATACTCGTGATAGAAGAGAGTCGAAAGTGGTTGAATCATGTTGAGAAGGCGCTTGTGCCCCCTCACGATCTTGATTGTTGGTCCGATGGAAAAGATATCGAAACGGTTTTAAAGCAAAAAGAATATGCAATCATTTTATTGAGTCTTCAGTTGGAGAAATTGGACAGCTTCGGCATGTTGAAACGTGTTAAGTTGTTGAGTCCCCATACACCTGTTGTAGCCACAAGTGAAATTGATGAACCCGGTTTGATCGTCAAGGCAGTTAAAGAGGGCTGTTTTGATTTTATTACAAAGCCTTTTTTAAAAGAAAAAATCCAGTTGTCCATTCAAAGGGCATTGGAAAACAGACATTTGAGGAATGAAATTGACTACTTAAGACGTGAGCAAGACGTGGTTTACGAATTTGACAGAATTATTGCCCGTAGTTCTTGCATGAAGCAAACCATTGTCACCCTCAAGAAGTTTTCCGGAACAGACTCAACAATTTTGGTTACCGGAGAAACCGGAACAGGTAAAAGTTTTTTGTCCGGGGCTATTCATTTTAACAGCCACAGACAAAACAACCCTTTTATTAAAATCAATTGCGCCAATATTCCGGAGTCTCTTTTGGAAAGCGAACTGTTTGGCCATGAAAAAGGGGCTTTCACCGGTGCGAATAAGACACGCATAGGAAGATTGGAGCAAGGAAAAGGGGGAAGCGTACTTCTTGATGAGATTGGTGAAATGAGTCTGGGTCTGCAAACCAGAATGTTAGGGGTGCTGGAGGAAAAATCATTTGAACGTGTCGGTGGAAACAAGACCATCCATTCAAACGTCAGGATCATTGCAGCTACAAACAAGAGTCCGGAAATAGAAGTGGCAAAAGGTGCATTTCGAGAGGATCTGTATTATCGTCTTAATATCTTAAGGATACATTTGCCGTCTCTGAGAGAACGAAAAGAATGCATCAGGCCTTTGGCCTATCACTTTCTGGACAAAGCCTGTCGTAATTTGAAAAAAAAAATTGAGAATTTTTCCCCCGAGGTGCTGGAAGTTTTTGAATCTTATTCCTGGCCAGGGAATATCCGGCAGCTCGCCAATACCATTGAGAGATCTGTTATTCTTGAGGAGTCACCTTGGATCCGGATAGAAAATATCATCCTGTCAGAACCGATCAAGAGGGAGTCCAAAGAGGAAGCCACTACTCATGCTCACGTTCAATCGCTTGCAGGCCAGGAAAGAGAGGTCATTTTGAGCGCATTAAAGAAGAACTTTTGGGTGCAAAAGAAAGCAGCCGGGTTGCTGGGCATTAGCCCCCGGGCACTTAATTATAAGGTTAAAAAGCTTGGTATTACGCACCCTCACTGGAGAAAAAACACATGATTCCTTTGCTTGATATTGCCATCTCTACACGGTGCCATAAGAGGTAACTAGTTTTTGTAATTTAAAATAAAATTGATTATGGAGGATGCATGGATTATAAGAATACGCTCAACCTTCCGGTTACAAAATTTCCCATGAAAGCCAATCTATCTAAGCGCGAGCCTGAACAGTTGAAATTATGGGAAGAGTACCATTTATACGATAAGATGAGAAATGCTTCCAAAGGGCGGGAAATGTTTATTCTGCACGATGGTCCTCCTTATGCAAATGGCAATATCCATATTGGTACGGCTCTGAATAAAATTCTGAAAGATATTATTGTGCGTTCACGCCAGATGTCCGGGTTTGATGCTGTTTATGTGCCTGGCTGGGACTGCCATGGGCTTCCTATTGAGCATAATGTTGACAAAGAGCTTGGAGCAAAGAAAAAAGATATTTCTCAGACCGATTTCCGCAGATTATGCAGATCATATGCAGAAAAATATGTTGATATCCAGCGTGAAGAATTCAAGCGTCTTGGTGTTATGGGAGAATGGGACAATCCCTATTTGACCATGAATTACAGTTATGAATCCACAATTGCACGGGAATGCTGCAAGTTTGCTCTGAATGACAGCCTTTTCAGAAGCAAGAAACCTATACACTGGTGTTGCAGTTGTAAGACAGCTCTTGCGGAAGCGGAAATTGAATATCATGACGAGACTTCAGATTCGATATTTGTTAAATTTCCTTTAAGAGATGATCTTGGAATTCAGGCGTTTAAAGATAAAAAAGTTAATTTGATTATATGGACTACAACACCCTGGACATTACCTGCTAATCTTGCCGTGGCGCTTCATCCTGATTTTGTTTATGCAGCTGTTGAAACAGGAGATGGCGAGGTTTTTATTCTTGCAAAAGATCTTGTTGAAAGTTGCATGGAAATTTTTGGAATTTCCGATTTTTCTATTATTGCCGAAATTGAGGCTGCATCGCTTGAGCATAAAAAGTGTCTTCATCCTCTGTATAACAGGGAATCTTTTATTGTCCTTGGTTCGCATGTCACACTGGATGCCGGAACCGGATGCGTCCATACTGCTCCGGGGCATGGTCGTGAGGATTATGAAGTCGGGCTGTTATATGATCTGGATACTTATTCTCCGGTAAATGAAAAGGGCTGTTTTACTGATGATGTAGAGTTCTTTAATGGCCAGTTCGTTTTTAAAGCCAACAATGGTATTATTGATAAATTGCAAGAGACCGGAGCACTTGTTGCTCAGGAATCAATTTCGCATTCCTATCCACACTGCTGGCGCTGCAAGAAGCCCGTTATATTTCGGGCAACTCCACAGTGGTTTATATCTATGGACAAAACAGGCCTAAGGGACAAAGCTCTTAATGAAATAGATAAAGTTGAATGGATTCCTGACTGGGGCAGAGAAAGAATTTACGGAATGATTAAGAATCGTCCGGACTGGTGTGTGTCCAGGCAGCGGGCATGGGGTGTGCCTATAACTGTATTTTATTGTGAAAAATGTGAGACTGTATTCATAAATCATGAAACAATAAATAAAATTTCAGAACTTTTTGAAAAACATGGAGCAGATGTCTGGTTTGAAAAACAGGCAGAGGAGTTTCTTTCTCAAAATGCTGTGTGTCAAAAATGCGGGCATAATAAATTTATTAAAGAAACAGATATCCTGGATGTCTGGTTTGATTCAGGTGTGAGCCATGTGGCAGTTCTTGAACAGCGCTCGAATTTAAAATGGCCGGCGGACCTTTATCTTGAGGGAAGCGATCAGCACAGAGGCTGGTTTCACAGCTCTCTTTTAACAGCCGTCGGTACAAGGGACAAAGCGCCCTACAAGTCTGTATTAACTCATGGTTTTGTTGTTGATGCAAACGGAAGAAAAATGTCAAAATCCATTGGAAATGTTATAGCTCCCAAAAAAGTTATTGATAAATATGGAGCTGAAGTTCTTCGTCTCTGGGTATCTGCATCTGATTACAGGGATGATATAAGGATTTCTGAAAACATTTTAAAACAATTAAGCGATTCATACAGGCGGATCAGAAATACCTGTAGATTTATGTTAGGCAATTTATATGATTATGATCCTGAAACAGATAGAGTACCACATGAGTCAATGCCTGATATTGATAAATTTGCGTTGCACAAGTTGCAGGAACTCATTGAGAAAATTTTGAAAGCATACGAAACTTTTGAGTTTCATGTTATCTACCATGCACTTCACAATTATTGTACGCTTGATCTTTCTGCGTTTTATCTTGATATTCTTAAAGACAGGCTTTACACATCACTTCCGCAATCAATTGAACGAAGAAGCGCTCAGACAGTAATACATACAATACTGGATTCTGTTGTCAGGATTATGGCTCCCGTACTTTCTTTTACAGCAGAAGAGATCTGGAAGCTTATGCCGGATATGAAAGAAAAAGAATCCAGCGTTCATCTTTCTTCTTTGCCAAAAATAACTGAGAGCCGGAAAGCTGAAAAACTGGCGCAAAAATGGGAAACTATTATTAAGGTCAGAGGGGAAGTGACAAAAGCTCTTGAAGAGGCAAGAGCAAAAAAGAAAATAGGTCATTCTCTTGATGCAGTTGTGACAATCAGTGTGAATGAAGAACTGTATAAAGAGCTGTGTCCTTATAAAGAAGACTTGAAGACCATATTTATTATTTCCGGAGCTTCTCTTGTTAAAGGAGAAAAACTTGATAACGCCTATGAAAGTACGGATATCGAAGGCCTTGCCATAGTTGTTGAGCCGGCAATCTCTGATAAATGTGAACGCTGCTGGATACACGATCCTTCTGTCAGCTTAAATCCTGAGCACCCAACTATTTGCAGCCGGTGTGAAAAGGTGGTGGGGCAAACGTACGACGGACAAAAAACACAGATTTCGCCCAAAGGGCACTAAAATTATGCAAAACAAATACTTAAAACTTGCTATCATTGCCGGATCAGTAATTATTCTTGATCAGATTACAAAAGCCGTTATCTTGTATTTTCTGCCTCTATATCATTCTATTGCAATTATACCAGGATTTTTCAGCATAACTCATATTCATAATCCTGGCGGAGCTTTCGGGTTTATGGCCAATCATGGTCCGGTTTTGCGAAGCATAGTTTTTCTTTTTTTCTCATCATTGGCGATATGTTTAATCTTCTATTTCTACAAGAAAACACCAGTAGAATATTCATTACTTTCTGCTGGTTTTGCGCTTATTTTTGGAGGTGCCATAGGCAATCTGATTGATAGAATCCGCCTCGGAGAGGTTGTTGACTTTCTTTATTTCTATATAGGCAGTTTTCACTGGCCGGCTTTTAATGTTGCGGACAGCGCTGTCTCTATAGGGATGGTTATTTTTGCATATCACTTGTTCTTTAAAAAACTTCCGTATTAATTGGTCAAGTACCTAACCCCTGAACCCTGTTACTAAATATGTATCCTATTCTATTAAAAATCGGCGATATTACTATTCATACTTATGGTTTTTTTGTTGCCATGGGATTTCTTGCAGGAATCCTGCTGGCAAAGAAAGAAGCCAAAAGAATGGGTATTGACCACGAGAAGATAATGGATCTTTGTTTTTACGTCATGATTGCCGCTATTGCAGGATCACGCCTGCTTTATGTTGTAATAAACCATGAAATTTTTCTTTCAAATCCGCTGGATATTTTCAAGATATGGAATGGGGGACTTGTTTTTTATGGTGGTTTTATTGTCGCTTTATTAACAGCTTTTATTTATTTAAAGATACATAAAATACCTGTTTGGCGGACGGCTGATATTGCAGCCCTTTCTCTGTCCATAGGTCACTTTTTAGGAAGGCTGGGGTGTTTTTCAGCGGGATGTTGTTTTGGAAAAGAATGTGATCTCCCGTGGGCAGTAACTTTTACACATCCGGAAACTCTTGCGCCTATTGGTATACCAATCCATCCGACTCAACTTTATTCTTCCATAAGCAATCTGATTATTTTCTTTTTTCTCTGGTTTTTCCGCCGGCGCACGAAATTTGATGGTCAGTTGTTCTGGATGTATGTTTTAATTTACGGGATTGCACGTTCATTTATAGAGATATTTCGAGGTGATTTCAGAGGAAATCCTGTTTTTGAGTTCTTATCAGTTTCTCAAACAATAGGAATATCCATGTCCGTTATTGCCGTTATTATGTTAATTAGTAGTAAGGAGAGCATTGAGAATTGAATATTGAATATTTGCGGAATCGCTTTGCTCTGTTTTTTTTTAAAAAATTGGCAGAATTCCTTCAATTTTCAATCGACAATATTCAATTTTATAGCCATCATGTCTGAGTTTAAATTTAAAGAACTGGAGAATTATCTCAAAACCCTGTCAAACGATGAGGCAAAGAATAAATTTGCTTCTGCATATTTGATTTATGGGGAAGAACTGCTTTATAAAAAAGCATTAAATATTCTTCTATCTGCTGTCTTGCCTGATACATCATCAAGGACTCTTAACTATGAGTCTTTTGAAGATACAGGTGGAAATATTTATAACGTTGTAGAAAAGTTAAACACATTTTCTCTAATACCCGGCGAAAAGGTTATAGCTCTCTGTGATTCAAGGATATTCTACTCAAAGCATGATACGGAAAGTATTCTTAAGAAGGCAGAGGAAGCCTATGCAGATAATAAAATTAAAAAAGCTGTTGGATATGTTGTAAGTGTTCTCGGTCTGTTAAATCTATCGTTTGAAGATGTTTGCAATGATGACGGCAAGGCAAAGTTAAAACTTGATAAGAACTTAAATGAGAACAAGTGGTTTGATAAAGTTATAACATATTGTATTGATAAACGCGTTACCATACCTGACATTGAAGATAATGATAAGGTTTTACAGAAGGCTGTTGAGAAAGGATTCGCAAAAGGAAATCATCTTATTATCACTGCCGATATGGTCGACAAAAGACGCGGTCTTTATAAAGCAATTAATAAAAATGGAATAATTATTGACGGCTCTGTTCCGAGAGGAGAAAAACGGGCTGATAAGATAGCTCAGGAAGCTTTTATAAAAGAAATGATGTACAATATCCTTGATAGAGCAGATAAGACAGTTGACGGTAATGCATACCTGCCTATGTATGAAATGACTGGATTTGATCCGAGAACTTTTGTGAACAATCTTGAAAAGCTGATTAATTTTGTCGGAGATAGAAAAAAGATAACAATTGAGGATGTCCGGAATGTTTTAAAGCGCACCAAAAGCGATCCAATGTATGAATTAACAAGTGCAATATCAGACCGAAATACAGAGGACGCATTATTTTTTTTAAACTCTCTTCTTTCCAGTGAATTTCACTATTTTCAACTTTTTGCTGCAATAACAAATCAAATCAGAAAATTATTAATTGTTAAACTGTTTGTCGAAAGTTCTTATGGCAGAGAATGGAATGCAGGTGTTCAGTATAATAAATTCAGGAGCAGTATTATGCCGGCAATACAAGAGCATGATAGCGTTTTATTGAAACAGTTTGAAAATTGGGAAAATCTTATTTCAAAAGATGGAGCATCTAATAACAAAAAGAAAGGAAAATCGGAAAAAAACAAATTAACTACAGAACTGTTGATTGCCAAAAATCCTAATAATCCTTATCCTGTTTTTCTATTGTTTAGTAAATCGGAAAAATTTACAAAAGAAGAACTGCTTAACTCTATAGAATATATGAGCAAAGCTGACCTGCGCCTTAAATCTACAGGCCAAAATCCCAAGCTTGTACTGGAAGATGCGATTTTTCACATTTGCAGGGGAAAAGGCAGGGGAAAGGGCAGGGATTAGGGGTCAGGGGGTAGGGATTATAGGGGTCAGAGGAAAGGGATCAGGGGTTAGGGGACGAATAAATGGGTTTTATTAGACGGCAGGAAATTCAACTCGCTATTAAATTTTTAATGTGGCAGTATCAAAAAGCAAATATCCCGGCACCTGAACATTCAGCCATTGAACAACTGGCGGGTAAAATAGTTGATGATGCGCATCGCATAGCACGTGAACGGGGTAGTAATGTCCTTTCAATTATTAAAGAACTGGCAAGTGATTTAAAAAAGAAATAACCTGACATTGCATTTATATTGACCGGATCCAGTCTGCGGCTTCCGCTGTCAGATAATTCGCAACGATGAAATGTAAATTGTTTTTTCATTCCAAGAAATTATGGTTTAAACACTATGAAGCTCAAACATATCGGTGCAGAACACAGAAAACATCCTCGTATAAATGAACGCTTACAGTTTAAGCTCAAGACAAACCATTTTGATATTGTTACTGAGACGATAAATCTTAGTTGTATTGGGGCATATTGTCAGGCAAACAAGTATATTGCTTTAATGACCGTCCTCGACATAGTCCTGGCATTACCTCACGTTGATCAAGAGGGTGAATTTGAGTATGTAGAATGTAATGGCTTGGTGGTGAGAGTTGAAAAGGTTTCATTTGACACTGATGCGCGTGACGCATACAATATAGCTATTTATTTTAGTGAGATTGAAGACTCTGAAAAGCAGAAGATTGAGAGTTTTATCGAAAAATATAGAGACTAAGGAACGGGGTTTAAAGAACTTTCTCCTTTAGGCGGCCTGAAGATGAGATGCCTAAATGGGAAAGTTCTTTAAACCCCGTTCCTTAGGGTTCGCACAAAAATAAGAATCAAGCATCACTTCGTCAGGATTTATTAACACATGACTTTCACAGGGAGGTGGCTCATGAATAATCCGGCAATATTGATCGCTGAAGGGGATGAGATTTTGTGTCAAGATCTTAAAGGTCGTTTATTTCACCATGGATTTGAGGTCATCGAAGCCTTGGACCAAACAAGTGTCCTCCGGTTTTTCCAAGCCGGGAAGCTGGATCTCGTTATCATAGGCTCTTTTGGAAACAATAGCATGGATGGACTGAAAACAGTGGCGCTGATCCGCCGGCAGGACAGAGAAGTGCCGCTCTTTCTGATTGTCAGAAATAGCTCTGAAGCGCAGGTTATTGCGGCCTTAAGGGCGGGGGTTACGGATTATTTCAAATGGCCTGTCTCGTACGACGAATTGATAGCAAGTGTCAATCGAAACCTTTCGTACCATAAGAGAAACTTTTCAGAAACAGGTATTGACGAGCCTATGATCGGTGACAGTGCGGCAATGCGAGAAATCAAGGCTTATCTCATTAATGTTGCCACGACAGACTGTACCGTCCTTATCTGGGGTGTCCAAAAAGCTAACCTGTTGATATAA
>Ga0255431_1225_pt1 | contig 10193 bp, 12 predicted proteins | sample ANMaggSeSYBR02J5_FD_182633 | JGI IMG/M metagenome (GOLD analysis project Ga0255431, IMG submission 182633) | Sediment cell enrichment communities from methane seep in Santa Monica Basin, California, United Staets - ANME aggregate JGI... | ecosystem: Environmental > Aquatic > Marine > Cold seeps >... | reverse complement strand
ATTTTTACCAGTTCCCCGAAGACGGGCAAGATTGGTATTGTCAATAATACAGATAGGTGCAGCATGTCCCCAGAAGGTCAGTGCTTCATGGATAAAACACTTCATGGCAAAACGGTTAAATGAACGATAAAATTTCAGATAACGCATCTTTGAGTATCTCATATAGATAACGCTGCCAACGACCTTGACCCGGTTTGTTCCAAATTTTACGATATAGGGGCTTGTGTCATGCTGCATTTCAGCTCCAGGCTCATCAGGTCTCCGGTCACAGCGTTGGTTTTTGGGTTGCCCAAGATTAAGTTCGCGTATATTGCGTGTCAATGTGGAATACCCAATCAAAATTCCTTCTTCTTCAGTAAGAATCTCATGGATTCTTCGGATGTAACCATCACATTTTGCATGAAGAGTTCTGAGAAGTTCAGGGTCAACATTTATTTTGTCATGCCTTATTGTTTCCGGAGTCTGGCCTTTTTGAACAATAATATTGCTGACAGTATTGGTGCTGACCCTAAGCTTGCGGGATATTTCACGGACACCCATGTCTTCATTATGAAGAAGAAAAATTGCTTTACGCTTGTTCACATTGATCATATAAATCTCTCACAGTAATTATGAAATTATCCATAATATCTATAATCCCTTGAACAAGAAGACTTGCCTGGACATTGAAGGTAGCATTGCCAAGACTGTCATCCCTGGCCCTACAGGTGATCTTTTGCATATATTGTTGTACTGACTCAAGATCCCTGAGCATCCTTTGTTCTGTATTTGTGCACTCTGTTGTTTGGGTTGATGATTTTTTTAACTGATTCAGGCCCCAGGTGATGTTACCTTCTTTGATCTGTTGCCGTAAATTATCAGACCCCTTGAAAAAACCGTTAGCCAAAAGTTCAATGTCACGGATGCTCAATCCTTTGCCGGCAACTGATTTTACAAACGCATCAATCTCATTTTTTGCAATTGAGTTCATGCGTATGAACTTACGCAAAGTGTACATAAATGAATAAACAGGAAAATCCCCGTTAAATACACGTTTTGCCACGTACTCACTCATTTCTCCAAGAATACCGGCTCGCATGCTCACCCATGCCTTACTTTTTGTCAAGAAGATCGGCAATATCTCCATAGGGCATGCCATGCACCTTTTGAAGTTCATCAATCATTTTTGCCTGTTCCAGGATAGTAAGGGGACGGGCGATTGAAGTTCGAATAAGCTTGATAATGCCAAGAGGCTCATCACTTCCAAAGGAACTATAGGGAACCATCCCGATATTGAGCTTTTTTGCACACCTGTATCGCTTAAAGCCATCAAGAAGAATTTTAGTCCCGTCTCCAAGGTCAATGCCCTTAAGTGGCTCTTGAATATCATTTACTATTATGGAGGCAAGTAAAGCCTGTTCAATTTTTTTGGACTTTAACCTGAATTTTTCATACCTCAGGTCCAAATTTATAATTTCTATCTTCTCAACCATGATTTTTCCTTATGCATCATATTTTTGAGTAGGACTAACAGAAATACCCAAGATGCTGATTGCAGGCTTGTGTGAGAAGGATAAAAATATTGGAACAAGAAATAAAAATATGAAATATAAGAGGACTTTTAAAAAAATACGAAGGTGTCAAACAAAACCATCAGGATTTTTGTACGCACTTCACTGATGCGGGATACTGGCCGTTAATTTCTATGCTGAGATGCTCTGCCAAATAAAAAGACAGCGTGTTGCTCTGAGCCACCGGATTGTTGATAATAATCCCTGGCAAATGCATTCGGACCCCGGATGGGATGATTGCTGCTCTGGGATTGATGGTTTATGAGAATCTCTAAAAATAGCTTTAAATCGTCAGTATTCTGTAGTTGTTCATAAGAAAATTTGGATACCATATTAACGTCGGCTGACATAAAAAGTCCAAAAGCTGTCAGGATCATTAGTTACCAAGACATCATTGTGCTTATATTGATAAAATCCGCAACATCACCCAAACAATTTAGTTCATTCTCTATGACATCCATTGCCCTGGTAAAACTCAAGTGTCTGCTAACCTTGAACCATATAGCTCTCACCATGAAATCAAGAGATAATTGCCGGAATGGGACAAGCTCATTAGGTAACAAAGAAAATGTAATATGGTCACATACCCTAACATTGCCTTTGTCATGGCATAGATAGCGTAAAATTGGCAAGTCTGGCACTGAAAAACCTGTCAGAGGACAGATTGCTGTTCGTATATAGTATCCAAGGAAAGTCGCACAATCAATACCGCCGCATATGGGGCACTTATCTGAAAAATCGGGGATTAGCCATGTATCAAAATCTTCATAATATTCTTGTAAACTTATCTTTATATGATATGGTATTTGAATGGGGGATTTCTTTTGGTGTTCTTTGTTAAAAGAGCTTTTAGCAAACCAAAAGTTATTCCCCATACCTCTTTTTTGCAATCTTTTTTATCGTATCTCGGATAATGAATGCTATTGTTTTAATTGAATACCTGCATAGAACGCCATGAAGGCATCATGGCTATTTTGAAAATTTGAATATCATGGTGTCTCAATTTATCTGAGCATAAGTGTATCAGTTTTGCTGAGCGCTATAGCTTATTCATTGGTCTGCCTTGCAGTACTTCAATTATTGACACTTTGTCGGGCATTTCTTTTAGCTTTGCATGAAAGGCTTCGAGTTCTTTGTTGTATTTAGCTATCTCTTTTTGGAGATTATTCAGCTTGTTTTCAAGGCGAAGATCCTTTCGTATTTTTATTTTGGACTCTATTTCTTGTTTTGCGAGCGCCAATTGGCCCATCTTTTGCTTGATTCCCTTGATCGTCTTTTTGATTGTTTTCACTTCAGGATTGTTTATGAGGGGTTGTTCTTCAAGTTCCTTAAGATCATAGCCGGGATGATAATTGAAGTTGTACAGGGACATAATTTCTTTAAAAAAGTTTTCAGACTCTCCCCATCGTGAAAGCATGTATGCGGCAATATCCGGAGCGGGCTTTTCCTGATTACTGGTATATATTGCCACGGGTCTATCCTTATCCAATTCCTTAAAAATAACCATGCGCACTTCCGTCGAAGTCGCTTCTGTTCGGCCTTCTTTGAGAGCTGTAGAAATTGATTCACGAATCAGTTTTGTTTTCTCGGCAATGAGATATCTTTTCCCATTAAACATCAAGCAACTGGTATATTCCAGGTCTTTCAGTTCATCCTTTTTGACATACTTGGCCCACGTCACAAAGTCAGCCCTTGTAGATAATTGACTGAAAAAATGAACGCCATAACCATCACGATCAAAAACCAAAACCGGGCGATCAATACCCAAATTGATTATTTTGTCGGCCGCTCTTATGATAATCGGCCTGAAATCAATATCACACCCTTCGGTGATTGAAAATAAAGGTTTTCCGTCAAGGTCGCTTACAACATAAATCTCGTTTCCTTTCATTATAGTTTTTCTGACTGTATGGTAACCTTTGGCCAGAACCTTGAGACCATAATATGGAAGAAAGTGCCCATCAATGAAAAATACCTCCGGATTGATGAATCCCAACGAGAGAAACAGGTCTGCAAAATGATCTATCAGGCTTTCTGAAGGGTTAAATTCAGCCATCTGTTTCAAACGCAACCGAATCGTGGTTTCATCAGGTGAACTGGTTCGTCCAAGTAAAAGGCCCATGTCCTGACTGTTTACCAGCTTATGGGATTCGATAGATGGCAGCCCGATATTCAACCCGAAAAGCATGGTCTCCATGATTTCATAATCATCATACGTGTTATTAGAGGAAGGAAAATCAAAGGCACTCGGGAACTTGATATGATCTAAAAACAGATGGTGAAAAAGCATGCCGGCAAAGACATTCCGTTGTCCTTGTTGAAGGCCATCCAGGAATACTTTATCTGTATTGGTTTGTGGCTCGGGCGCATCCTCATCAGCAAATTCATCCACCTGTTTTTTGAATTTAGAATCATCTTCAAAGTTGAAACGAAGTTGTCGTTCATCATGCTGCTTCACATCAATAGTGTCAGCGAGTTTAACGAGTTCCTCAAGGTCGTGCCTGGTAGGCCGTTCAATTTCTGAAATTTAGTTCATATAAACGAAAAAAAGGCATCAGGATACCCAAATTTATGGGCATGCTTATAAGTGTTACGCTGCTGGAAATATTTTGAAATTCGATTCAAGGAGAAAGTGTACGGGTTAAAATTTTGACAATTGTTGGTTTATATGCATCTTTCCTGGATAGCTCACTTCCTTTTGTTTTAACAAAGAAAAATGAAGTAAATAGAAATAAAAAACCAACAACTATTGAAAATATTGTCTGATCATAATTAAATATCGGTGCAATTTTTTCGCCGATAACCACACCGAGGATCAGAAATAAAACTGGAATAATATAAACGAGAAAAGTTACTTTTAATAATGAGGACGTTTCAAAAGTGATAGCAACCCTTTCATTGACCTTTGCCTTTGCAACATTTATTGCTTCAATCTCCACATCATCATCGGATTTTCCTCCTCCCGTATCACAGAAACCTTTTGCCGAGCATGATTCACAGGCAGCACATTTAGTGCATTTAACCCATGCTGTAGATGAACAAACCTTTGTTACAATGCCTTCTGCAGTTGCCAAAATACTATTCCCTGGTGTCTTAGTGCCTTTATGGCTTGAACTATTATGAAAAAGTTTTGTGTCTTCGTATTTCTATGCTTTTGTGGGCATCTTTCATTTTTTACTTTACACTTGATTGAAAAGTGGCAGCGGCATCCTGCCGCTGATTTAAGAGGCTGGAAGCCTCTTCTACAATTTACAATTTTTAGCTCCAATAAAAGTGTCAACTACTTTTACCCCAAAATGAAGGATGCCCTTTTGTGTTAAATAAATTATATTTGCTGCTGGATTATTCTGGGTTGGGCTTTAAAATTTTAGTGCGGCATATGTGCGAAGAATTTTAAATGGTATTCTGTTTTTAGATATGTCCATTTTAGATATGTCCAGGGGAGCATTACAATATAAATAATTATGCGCCCCTGGTAGTTACTATTTTTAAACCATTCCTTTGAATGCAAAAAATGCAAGGGAGAGCATTCCCGCAGTAACAAGCCCGATAGCAGTATCTTCGAGCGGTTTTGGAACTCTAGCCAAGAGTATACGTTCACGTACGCCGGCAAAAAGAACAAGGGCAAGACCAAAACCAGCGGCATAACTAAATGATGTAACAAGGCTCTGCATAAATGTATATTCTTCATTAATATTTATCAGGCAAACACCCATTACAGCACAGTTTGTTGTAATCAGCGGCAAAAATATACCAAGACCTTTATACAGTGCTGGAATGCTTTTTCTTAAGAACATCTCAACAAACTGTACAAGAGAGGCTATTACAAGAATAAAAGCAATAGTTCTAAGATATTCAAGATTGAACGGTTTTAAAACATATGCCTCAATAAGCCACGTTATTGCTCCGGCCATAACCAGAACAAAGATTACAGCCATACCCATCCCGATTGCTGTTTCCATTTTCTTCGATGTCCCCATAAAAGGACAGCAACCCAGATACTGGGCAAGCAGAATGTTGTTAACAAGAACACAGCTTACAGCGAGGAGTATATAATCGCCCATTAAATTTTCTCCTATTTATTTCCTGCAAGGTTCATCATAGAGAGCATAAGACCAAGGCACACAAAAGCGCCTGGGGCCTCGACCATGAATGTAAAAGGCTGAAAAGAGGAGCCGAATACAGACATTCCGAAAAATGTACCGTTTCCCAATACTTCCCGTAAAGCGCCGATGGAAACCAGGGAAAGAGTAAAACCTGCACCTATTCCCAATCCATCCGCTATTGAAGGGATAACGCCGTTTTTGTATGCAAATGCCTCGGCGCGTCCAAGTAGTACACAGTTAACGACAATAAGCGGTATGAATATCCCAAGCTTTAAAAAAAGCGCATAAGTATATGCCTGCATAAGAAGTTCCACCACGATAACAAATGTGGCGATAATAACAATAAAACAGGCTATTCTTACTTTTGAAGGAATTATGTTTCGCAGTAATGAAACAAGTATATTGGAACATACCAGAACAAAGACTACAGCCACTCCCATTCCCAGTCCATTTTCTACAGATTTAGTAACAGCAAGCACGGGACAGAGGCCGAGTACAAGCCTGAACGGTGGTATCTCATCCCATAAACCTTTGACAAATTCCTGAGTGATAGACTTAGCCATCTTTTACTCCCTAGTTAAATTCCTTTATTTTTTCAGCGATCTGAGGTTTTAAACGTTTATAAATTTCTGCAGCATTTGATACGCCGCCGCAAACACCTCGTGAGGTAACAGTGGCTCCGGATATGGAGTCAATTTCTCCGCCGTCCGGTTTGACCTTGCAGAGTTCAACCGCGGCTAATCCCTTAAATTGATTTGAAAACTTAGGATCTGTTTTTGCCTTGGAACCTATGCCGGGTGTTTCACTGTGGGTGGTTACACCTATGTCGATAATCTTGTCGTTATCAAGGGTTACACCAACCATAATGCCGATATCACCACCAAAGCCTTTTCCAGCGCTTTCAAATGCAAATGTATTGGCCTTTCCGTCAAATATACCTACAAAGAAGCTTCTTTCAATGTCTCCGTCCTTGATTTTAAAGCGGTCAACAATAGGATCATTGGAACATCCCTCAAGAATACTCCTTATCGCAGGCCCTTTAACAAACAGCAACTGCTGGGTTTCGATTTTATCTTTAGTTCCTCCGCGGATTGCGGCAAGAAGGCCTCCCGAGAAAGAACTTAATACAGTCAAGACCACGATCATTTTTATTATTTCACGCATTTTAAGCTACCTTTCCAATCGCTTTTGGTTTGATTTTATCTAAAAGCGGATTTACAAGGTTCATAATCAGGAGCGCAAAGATCACACCATCAACATAAACGCCTATATTTCTGATGAGTACAGTCATAAGTCCTGCGCCGGCGCCGTAAATAAGCATGGGAATAAAATTGACCGGCGAAGAGGAATCTTCAGTTGCAAGAAAAAACACGCCAATCAAAGTATAACCTGTGAAAAGATGGATAACCGGACCCGCATAACGAGCAGAATCGACCAGATTGAATATCAGCGCAGTTATAAAGACACCGAATAGAAAGGAAAGAGATATTTCCCACCTGATGATTCCTCTGACAATGAGGTAGATTCCGCCAGCAATAAGGCCGAGACCAAAGGTCGAGCCTATTCCACCTGACTGTTTGCCCATTAAAAGATCACCTGTGCTGAATGAATCAACAGCAGATACGCCAAAATGTTTCAGAGCGGCGAGAGGGTAGATCATGGCAAAATCGAAATCGTAATTTATAAGCGCTTCGTTAAAATCAAATATATCTTTCCATGATATCATGAGAATAGCCATGGCAACCACAACAGGATTAAAGGGATTGCCGCCGATTCCTCCGTAGATCTGTTTTCCAATAATAATGGCAACCAATGTTCCAATTATTACAAGCCACCATGGCGCTGTTGCCGGCAAAAGCATACCGAATAGAAGCCCGATAATAGCAGCATTGCCATCTCCAATGGTAATTGAACGTTTTGTTACACGACAGAACACTAATTCCCAGATAATTGCCGAGGAGATGGAAAGTGATATAACACCCACAGCCGGCATGCCGTAGTAAATGATGCCAAGCAGTATTGCAGGGAGAGCCGCAAGAGCCATATTATAATTTCGCAGCGATATTTTGCTTCCATCGTGCCAGAAAGGGGCATGTGAAACTATGAATTTGTTATTATCAGCCATTATTAGTTGCCTCCGCTGTATTTGCCCTGTCAAGCTCATATTTTGCCGACCTGATATACTGGAATATCGGCATTCCGGATACACAAACATAGCTGCAAAGACCACATTCAATACATGAAAACAAATCGTACTGCTCTGCAGCTTCTTCATATTGTCCGGATTCAAGAAACCGAACAAGCAGGTTAATCTGAATATTTGCAGGGCACACCCTTATGCAGTCGCCGCAGTTTGTGCAGGGGTAATCTGAAATAACAGGTATATCCTCTTTATCCTGTATAATAACAGCATCTGTGTCAGGCTGAACCGGATGATCCTCCGAATAGACAGAGGAGCCTGTCATGGGGCCGCCGAATATTATCCTGTCATTTTCGTTTAAAGTAATATTAAAAGCTTTGAATATTTCACTTGCCGGTGTTCCGATTCTGGCCGATACAAGTAATTTAGAGCCATCTTTCTTAACAAGAGTAAAGATTTTTGTTACAGGTATCTGACCGTTGCTAAAAGCATTGCCGATAGATGCAACTGCTTCAGCGCTGATAAAACATACCCCGATATCTTCAGGACTTTTCCCTGCCGGCACTACCTTGCCCAGAATGTCTTTCATAATAAGATGAGGAAGTGCGGACGGATATGTATCATTAACCTGTTCTACTTTTTCACCTGTAGCGGAGAGTTCGTGCATCTGGCCTTGTGAAGCGACCATTATAATATCATTAATTCCAGTTATTGTTTTCAGAACACTTATTCCATTTTTTATTGCATCAATATAGGATTTAACAACATACTGGTTTGTTGTTATCAATAAATCGCTGTCAGCACAGCAAACAACAATTTTATTTACAGGTTTGCTTTTGTCGGAAAACAGCTTAACCGGAGGATTGCCGGGAACAAATGCAAGATAGTTTTTGACGATTTCAAGAGTGGCATTCTTTGATCCGCCTGCGGCGGACTTGAACTCATCATCTATTTCTTCATCATCAGCCACCTCAACTGCTATGGCAGTATAAGATCGACCAAAGTCACCTGTATAAGATGATATTGATGATACTTGTCCTGTAACGCTTGAAACAACATATTCATCACTTTCCTTGTAGAGTAAAAGCTTCTGCCCGGTCTTAACAGCTTCCTTTTTCTTAAATAACAGATTTTTTTTGTCAAATGGACAATTTGATAAAAGAGTAATCTCCTTTGGGGTTGAAATTTGCTTAAGGGAATGCGTATCTTCAAGAGATCCGTATTTAAGTTGTGGTTTTGCCAAACCGATAAAAGATCTTTTTATCATAGTTTAACCTTTCTTAGCTCTCAACTCGCTCGCTTCGCCTAAATGCCCATCAATGGCGGTCAGGCTCATTTTTCGGACAATATGGGCGAAGCAAAAGCGTTTTTTTATTCAATTAGCAAATAAACTATTTACTTAGTGCCTGTCGGGCACTACATTACATGGCATAATGCGCATTTTTCAGGACCGGCTCCAGCTTCCTTATGACAATCAATACATTGTGCATGGAAAGCATCAGCTCTGCCCGGAACATCTTCGTCCTGGCTCTCAGGTTCATGACATTCCCCGCAGGCTTGGGGATTTGCCTCACCTTCTTCAAGATTATGATGACAGTCACTGCATGAGATACCATAATCCGATTCATGTGTTTTGTGATCAAATAAAATCTTTCCTGCAACACATTTAAACATTAACCTGACCGGTTGATCCGGAACCTTGGCAGAAAAAGCGCTATAACTTAGAACACCCACAACCAACAAAATAATAGCCAGGCCGTAAGCTATCTGAAGTTCTTTGTTAGAAATCATAGTCTATCCTTTCAAAAGCGTTATCTTTGAGACCTTTGAAAACATCCCCTTTTGTTCGACTACTGCGTCAGATGCAAATTTTAGTGCTTGAACAAAATTGAATATTTTTCAAAAATCTCTTTTTTGCAAAAGTGGGTGTAAGAGTAAAACTGAAAATGTGTACCATAATATAGAGATACTTTCAAGTAAAAAACAAGGGCGTGTTACGACTGCCATTGCTTTATTCAACAACCCAGACAGTACAATCTTTCATATTCTGTATAATTTTATTGGATACGCTTCCCAATACAAAGGAAGCAGTGGCGGACAACCCTCTACGTCCCACCACAACTGTATCGTATTTACCTTTTTCTGCCTCTGCTATGATATCCCTGGCAAATCCAACAACCTTGTTTTGCATCTTTATTTCAACACTGTCGTCAGAAAATCCCGCATTCTTTAAAATTATCCGGCATTCCTCTATTCTTGATTCAGCCTTCTTTTTTTCCTCATCAACCATCCATCTCAGCTCAAGAACCTTTTCTGAAAATAACGGCTGTTGGAGGTCTTTATCCATCTTTTCCAGATTTGAAGACATTGTCGGCAATACGCTAAACAATGTTATAT
>Ga0255431_1224_pt1 | contig 10246 bp, 9 predicted proteins | sample ANMaggSeSYBR02J5_FD_182633 | JGI IMG/M metagenome (GOLD analysis project Ga0255431, IMG submission 182633) | Sediment cell enrichment communities from methane seep in Santa Monica Basin, California, United Staets - ANME aggregate JGI... | ecosystem: Environmental > Aquatic > Marine > Cold seeps >... | reverse complement strand
TGAGAAACACATCCAATCAAAACATAAGGTGTAAAACATGTTAAAAGCCGGAAACTTCACAGTAGCAGAACTGGAAAATGTGCATATCACCATCGGGACAATAGTCAATGCACTGGAATCCACGACCGGTTCGGCAGAGGAAAGGACAAAGAGTAAAATACCAGCCAGTAAGAACGCTGGTCCCACACCCATGCCAGGCATATCTGCACTGCGGAACTGGGATTTCAAACTTCTTGAGCGGTATCCTCCAATATACACACCCACAGAGGATATGTGCACGATGTGCACTTTCGGACCATGCAACCTGACAGGGAATATAGAAGGCGCCTGCGGAATCAATATGGCAACCCATCAGGCAAAGCTCTTCTTACAATCATGTCTTCTGGGCGCTTCAGCCCATTCGGCACACGGCAGGCATCTTCTGCATCATCTCATTGAGAAATATGGACGGGACCACCCGATAGATGTGGGGCCATCCAATCTCAAAACTCCGAACATCCAGACCGTCACCGGCATCAAACCAGAGACCCTTGGCGACCTTGAATCTGTGATGGACTATGTTGAGGAGCAGATCACGACACTCCTTGCCACACTCCATACAGGACAGGAGGGCGCAGCCATAGGTTTTGAGTCCAAAGCCCTGCATGCTGGCATGATCGATCATGTGGGTATGGAGGTCTCTGACGTGGCACAGATGTCATGCTATCCGATGCCAAAGGCAGAAGCAGATACGCCACTCGTGGATGTCGGGATAGGGAGCATCGACACGTCCAAGCCTGTTGTTATCTGTATAGGTCATAACGTGGCTGCAGTGACCTACATCATGGATTACATGGACAAGCACGACCTCTTCGATAAGATCGAGATCGCGGGTCTTTGCTGTACAGCCCTCGACATGACCAGATATCATTCAAAGGCAGACAGGAATGCAAAGATCGTCGGCACCATTGCAAAGGAACTGAAATTCATCAGGTCAGGGATACCGGACGTCATTGTGGTGGATGAGCAGTGCGTCAGGGCAGACATCCTACGCGAGGCTGAAAAACTGGGTATGCCCGTCATCTCAACCAATGAGAAGATCATGTATGACCTGCTGGATCGTTCCGGCGATGATGTGGAAGATATCCTGAGAGATCTAAAAGAAGGAAAAGAACCGGGAGTTGTCCTGTTTGATTTTGATAAAGTGGGAGAACTTGTACCGAGGCTTGCGCTTGCCATATCTCCTGCTCGCAGGGAAAAAGGACTTACTGCACTGCCTGATGACGAAACCTTCAAGACACTGGTGTCAAGCTGTACCCTGTGCGGCGCATGTTCGCTTGCATGCCCGACCAACCTTCCAATCGAAGATGCGATGAAATCCGCTGCAAGCGGTGATATCGTTCCCTTTGAATCGATCCATGATTTGTGCATCGGCTGCGGACGGTGTGAGTTTGCATGTCCAAAGGATATACCGATCCTGAATGTGATCGATAAAGCAGCACAGAATGTCATCAAAGAGGAGTATGGCAAGGTCAGGGTCGGTAGGGGACAGGTCAGCGACCCTGAGATCAGGGCAGAGGGCGTCAATCTTGTCCTCGGCACCACCCCTGGCATAATCGCAATGGTCGGATGCTCCAATTATCCTGACGGCACAAAGGACCTGTACACGATCGCGGAGGAGATGCTAAGGCGCAACTATATCGTGGTCACCTCCGGCTGCAATGCTATGGATATCGGGATGCATAAGGACGAGAACGGACAGACGTTGTATGAGCGTTTCTCTCCGCGTTTTGAAAAAGGTGGATTCTTGAATGTTGGTTCATGTGTTTCCAATTCCCACATTACCGGAGCAGCCATCAAGGTGGCAGCTATCTTTGCAGGACGTAACATCACAGGGAACTATGAGGAAATAGCTGACTATGTCCTCAACAGGGTGGGAGCGGTCGGCATCGCATGGGGTGCTTATTCCCAGAAGGCTGCCAGCATCGGTACTGGCTGCAACCGGCTTGGCGTTCCTGTGATCGTTGGCCCACACGGCGGAAAGTACCGCAGGGCACTCATAGGCAGACCGTATGATACTGATAAATGGACCGTACTGGATGCAAGAAATGGTGAAACGATGCCTATACCTCCGGTACCTGAGTTCATGATAACCACTGCTGAAACTGTAGGTGAAGTGCTGCCAATGCTTGCCAAGAACTGCATCCGTCCGAGTGATAACAGCATGGGCAGGATGATCAAGCTGACCCATTACATCGAACTGTGCGAAAAATATCTGGGAAAGATGCCTGATGACTGGCATATCTTTATCAGAAGTGAAGCCGACCTGCCCCTTGCAAAGAGGGAACCACTGCTCAGGATACTTGAGAAGGAACACGGATGGGAGATCGACTGGAAGAAAAAGAAGATCATCAAGGGACCTCTTACGAAGGTGGATGTATCGGCACAGCCGACCAATGTGCCCAGGCTCTGCAAGGAGGCTACAAAATGATCGACACCACAAAGAACACACGAATGTATACGACATTTGGTACTAAAAGCGCGACCCTGCTGAAGATAGGGGTTGCTGCAAAACTGATCTCAAAGGCTAAAAGACCGCTTCTGATAGTTGGAGCAGGGATACTGGGGGATGAACTGCTAAAGAGAGCGCTGTCGCTTGGGAGACTTGGTATACCGATCGCTGCTACAGGGGATTCTCTGAAAGGTTTTGCACAAACAGATGTAGAAGCAGCGTATGTAAACCTTCATTCACTTGCCCAGTTCATGGCTGACCAAAACTGGACAGGACTGGACGGCACTAGCAGTTACGATCTGGCAATATTCCTTGCTCACAGGAAATACTATGTAAACCAGGTGTTATCAGGATTCAAGAATTTCATCCCGGTCAGGACGATGGCGATTGACAGACATTACATCCAGAATGCGGACATGTCTTTTGGGAACCTGCATGCTGAAGATCATTTACATGCTCTTGATGAACTGATTGAAAGTATCGAAATCGCGAGGAGAGAATGAAAATGACAGAAAAGACGATAGAGATCAGGATACACGGACGCGGAGGTCAGGGGTCTGTTACCGCAGCAGAACTGCTGGCGGTTGCTGCCTTTGAGGATGGTTGGTATAGCCAGGCGTTCCCCATGTTCGGTGTGGAAAGGCGCGGCGCTCCTGTATTTGCATTTGCCAGAATGCGCAAACATCCCATCAATCTTAGAAGCCAGATTTACGAGCCTGATTATGTGATCGTACAGGATGCCACGCTAATAGATGCGGTGGATGTGGCATCTGGGACACAGTCCGACAGCCTGATCATCATCAATTCGGAAAAAGAACCTGCGCAGCTCGAAATAGATGCAGAGTGCAGGATTGTGACCGTGGATGCCACAGGGATCGCGATGGATATCATCGGAAGACCGATCGCCAATACAACGCTGCTCGGGGCTTTTGCAGGGCTCTCAGGAGAGATCGATGTGGAATGCATAAAAAATGCAGTTTCTGCACGTTTCCCGGGGAAGATTGGCGAGACCAATGCAGAAGCGGTCCGGAAAGCCTTTGAGATGACAGGAGGTGGATCATGAAAATAACACATGCTGCCATAGTCGAACCAGGAACCACACTGGTGAATAAGACCGGCGGATGGAGAACATTCAGACCCGAATATGACTATGAACAGTGCAACGGATGCGGTATCTGCGAGACATACTGTCCTGAGAGCGTTATAGCAAAAAACGGGGATAGATACGTTCCTGATCTTGATTACTGTAAAGGCTGCGGGATATGTGCCAATGAATGCCCGAAAGGTGCTATAACAATGATACTGGAGGGGAAATGATGGATAGAGAGAATATGGCAGTGGTGGATGGCGCATATGCGGTAGCCCATGCTGTCAAGGTATGCAAGCCCGACGTGGTCGCTGCCTACCCGATAACTCCACAGACCAATATTGTGGAGCACATCTCCCATTTCATAGCAGATGGTGAGATGGACGATGTATCAATCAATGTGGAATCCGAACACTCGGCAATGTCTCTGCTTGTGGGTGCAGGTTCGGTTGGCGCAAGAGCATATTCGGCAACCGCATCACAGGGACTTGTTCTCATGAGCGAGGTGCTATTCAATGTATCAGGCATGAGACTTCCGATCGTGATGACTGTTGTAAACCGTGCCATGAGCGCACCACTCAGCATCTGGAACGACCACCAGGATTCCATTTCCCAGCGGGATGCCGGCTGGATCCAGTTATATGCAGAGGATGTCCAGGAGGCTGCTGATATGACCGCACAGGCATTCAGGATTGCAGAAAGCCGGAATGTATTGCTTCCTGTCATGGTATGTATGGATGGGTTCATCCTGTCCCATGTGTATGAGCCTGTGGTACTTCTTGAGGATGATCTGATCGATAGATTCCTGCGTGGATACTCGCCGGTGGCAGTCCTTGACCCCGATGATCCGAAAACGTTCGGTGCATTCGCTGATCCGAACACATACACTGAATTTCGGTATCTGCAGGAAATGGCAATGAGAAATGCTGTTCCAGAGATCGAGGATGCAGCCAGTGAGTTCCAAGAGATATTCGGAAGATATCAGGGCGGACTGATCGAGGAATATATGACAGAGGATGCAGAGATACTGATCCTTGCCATGGGCTCGGTTGTGGGCACCATAAAAGAGGTGATTCCCGGGATGCGCGCAAAGGGTGTGAACGTGGGTCTCATAAAGATCAGGAGTTTCAGACCGTTTCCTGCAGAAGCGATAAAAAAAGCAGTGGCAGATGCAGGAGTAATCGTTGCACTTGATAAGAACATTTCCATCGGACTTGGGGAAGGTGCACTGCTCACCGAGACAAAGTCGATAATATGCAACAGCAGTATCCAAACGCCTGTGATAGGATTCATGCTCGGACATGGCGGCAGGGACATAACTGAAGCGAGGATTGAACAGATAATTATGGAGACATCTGAAGTTATGAAGCGGGGAATAACCGTTGAAAGCAGATATGCTGACTTAAAGGAGGAGTTGCTATGACCCAACTGTTGGCCAAGGGCCACAGGATGTGTGCCGGCTGCGGTGATGCACTGGCAGTGAAGTTCGCACTGGAGGGCGTGGGAGAGCGCTGCATCGTGGTCAGCCCGACAGGATGCATTGAGGTATCGACCACACCCTATCCTGAATCCTCGTGGAATGTGCCATGGATTCATTCCCTCTTTGATAATGCAAGTGCAGTGGCAGCAGGTATTGAATGGGGGCTGAAGAAACTTGGCCAAAAGGAGGATACCACCGTGATGGTGATAGCAGGGGATGGTGCAACCTTTGATATCGGGATGCAGGCAATGTCAGGTGCATTCGAACGAGGACATGATATGGTGTATGTATGTGTCGATAATGAGGCATACATGAACACAGGTATACAACGAAGTGGTGCCACACCTTATGATGCATCAACCACCACAAGTCCTGCAGGGAAGGTCTCATTCGGAAATCCGCTCCAGAAGAAGAATATGCCTGCCATTATGGCAGACCATGGCTCGCCATATGTTGCAACCACATCCATCGCATACGCAAAGGACGCGATCAGGAAGGTGCATAGGGCAGCAGAGATCGAGGGTCCTGCTTACATCCAGATCCATGCACCATGCTGCACAGGATGGAAATTTGAATCCTCTAAGACCGTTGAGGTTGGGCGGCTGGCTGTTGAGACCGGGCTGTGGCCTATGTATGAGATGGTCGATGGCACGATCGAAAAGGTTAAAAAGATCAAGAACCGCAAACCTGTGGAAGAATACCTGAAGATGCAGGGCAGGTTCAAGCACCTGTTCACCATGGAGGGCGGCGAGGATGAGATCGCCAGGATCCAGGCGATTGCAAACTGGAATGCAGAACACTTCGGGCTTGAATAATTAAGAAAGTGCCCCGTATATTACAAATCTACTGAATCATCATAACATAAAGAGGAAAACACAATGACGCAGGTAAAAATAACAGACACCACATTAAGGGATGCACACCAGTCCCTTATCGCGACCAGGATGCGAACACGGGATATGCTCCCAATAGCTGAAAAACTTGATGCGGTGGGTTTTTTCTCTCTTGAGGTATGGGGCGGCGCCACCTTTGATTCCTGCATCCGGTATCTGAACGAGGACCCATGGGAGCGGTTACGAAGTTTGAAGAAAATTATCACGGATACACCCCTCCAGATGCTTCTCAGGGGACAGAACCTTGTAGGATACCGCCACTATGCCGATGACGTTGTGGTAAAATTTGTGGAAAAAGCTGCCCGGAACGGTATCGGTGTCTTCAGGATATTTGATGCGGTCAATGATATAAGGAACATGGAGGTATCCATAAAGACCGCAAAGAAATGTGGAGCACATGTGCAGGGTACCATCTGTTATACCACCAGCCCGGTACACACTACCGAAGCGTTCGTGGAATTTGCCCATGAACTGGCATCACTGGAATGTGATTCCCTGTGTATCAAGGACATGGCTGGTCTTATTACGCCCATGGATGCCTACACTCTTATCAAATCCTTGAAAAAAGAAGTCGGGCTGCCAGTTGACCTGCATTCCCACAGCACCAGCGGCATGGCCCTTATGAGCTATATGGCGGCCTGCAAGGCAGGCGTGGATATCCTTGATACCGCCTTTTCTCCTTTTGCAGGTGGTACATCCCAACCTCCCACCGAGACAGTGGTGGCAGGACTGAAAGGGACACAGTGGGATACTGGACTGAACCTTGCTAAGCTCATCGATATCAAAGCCTATTTTGAAAAGATCAAAGAAAAATACCAGGGGATACTTGACCCCATTTCCGAGAAGACCGATACCAGGGTGCTGGTCTACCAGATACCGGGCGGTATGCTGTCTAACCTTGTTTCCCAATTAAAAGAACAAAACGCCATTGACAGGTTTGATGAGGTGCTGGAAGAGATGCCCTGTGTGAGGCAGGACCTTGGATATCCGCCACTGGTCACACCCACAAGCCAGATCGTGGGCACCCAGGCTGTGCTGAATGTCCTGATGGGGGAGAGATATAAGGTCATTCCAAAGGAGGTAAAGGAATATGTTAGGGGCATGTACGGCCAGGCTCCCGGCCCGATTAATAAGGAGATCATGGTCAAGGTGCTGGGTGATGAGCAGCCTATAACCTGCAGGCCAGCCGACTTGCTTGAGCCTGAACTGGCCAGGCTGGAAACAGATGCCAGGAAACTGGGTCTAGTCGGGAAGGAAGAGGATGTGCTGACCTATGCCCTGTATCCCCAGGTGGCTCCCAAATTCCTGAGAGGGGATGCAGTGGAAGAGGAACTGCCTCCGGCAGTCCAGGATGCTGTCTTAGCCGGAGCCCGCCCGGTATACAACCAGTTCAAGGTTGTAGTGGACGGTGAGGTATTCCAGGTGGAGGTCGAACCTACCGGTGAGATGGTTATACAGGAAAACAAGCCTGCACCTTTGCCTTCAGTTGAAGGGGGAATAAAAAGCAGTATGCAGGGTATGGTGCTGGGGTTAAAGGTCAAACCCGGTGATGCGGTACAGGAAGGGGATGTTGTGGCTGTGATCGAGGCTATGAAAATGGAGAATGATATTCACGCTTCACACAGCGGCATTGTCAGGGAAATTTTTGTGAAGGAAAGCGACTTTGTGGCTGCCGGTGACATTATCATGGTTGTCAGTTAGAGGTGATCCTGATGTTTGAGAAGATACTGGTGGCAAACAGGGGCGAGATTGCCATAAGGGTAATGAGGGCCTGCCGCGAGATGGATATAAAGACCGTGGCTGTATATTCAGAAGCTGACAAGCACGCATTATTTGCAAAATATGCTGATGAGGCTCACTATATTGGTCTGCCCCCGGCCAGCCAGAGTTACCTGAAGAGCGACCGTATCATTGACATAGCAGAGAAAACCGGAGCCCAGGCCATCCATCCCGGATATGGGTTTTTATCTGAAAATATTGGCTTTGCAAGTGAATGTGAGAATGCGGGTATTGTTTTCATCGGGCCATCCAGTGCATCCATCGAGGCCGCAGGAAGTAAGATAACCGCGCGAAAGACCATGGAAAATGCAGGAGTTCCTGTCATTCCGGGCATATCCGAAGGCATAGAGGATACATCCCGGGCTGTTGATGCAGCACAGGAAATCGGGTATCCGGTCATTGTGAAGGCTGCTGCGGGAGGTGGTGGGATCGGGATGAAGATAGCAGGCAATGATACCGAACTGATAGGTGCGATCAAGTCCACCCGCAAGGTGGCACAATCCACGTTCGGGGATTCGACCATTTTCATGGAAAAATATCTGAGCCAGCCCAGGCACATCGAATTTCAAATAATGGCCGATTCACATGGCAATACTGTCCATGTGAATGAGAGGGAGTGTTCTATACAGAGGCGGCACCAGAAACTCATAGAGGAGTCCCCATCTCCAGTAATGACACCTGAACTGAGAGCCAGGATGGGCGTGGCGGCCATAAAAGCTGCAAAAGCTATAGATTATACCAATGCGGGTACTGTGGAGTTCATGTATTCCAACGGGAAGTTCTATTTCCTTGAAATGAATACCAGGCTCCAGGTAGAACATCCCATAACAGAGATGGTTACGGGCCTGGACCTTGTCAGGGAACAGATACACATTGCGGCAGGTGAGACACTGGACTGGAAGCAGGAAGATATAACGATCAACGGGTGGGCAATGGAATGCAGGATCAATGCCGAGGACCCGTTGAATGATTTTATCCCCTCTCCTGGCAAACTCCTGCGCTACAGGTCTCCGGGTGGTCCGGGGATCAGGGTGGACAGCGGTGTGCATACTGGTTATACCATATCCCCGTTCTATGATTCTATGGTCTCAAAATTAATATCATGGGGCCGTAACAGGACTGAGTCCATCGAAAAGATGAGGCGTGCACTGTATGAATACGTTATTACCGGAGTGACTACCAATATTCCTTTCCATAAGGCCGTATTGAGGGACCCTTATTACTTAAATGGTGAACTGTCAACCCATTTTATAGAGGATTTTGATATAATGTCCAGTGTAAAGGACGTGGTTGAACAGGAGAAGGAAAAAGGAGCGACCCTGGCCTCAGCCATAGGTGCGGATGATCATAAGATCGCTGCCATATCTGCTGCAGTGAGGACATATGTCAGCGGCAGGGAGAATATTTCATATAATAAATCCAGTAGGTAATTATGAGTCACAGGGAAGAGATCCTGGATATGATCAGGACGAAAGATGGGGTGTACACATCGGGTGAGGAACTTGCCAATACCCTGGGTATATCCAGAACAATGATATGGAAGTATATCGTATCACTGCGAGAGGATGGATTTGTTGTGGAATCCGTAACCAACCGCGGTTACAGGCTGGTAAGCACACCTGATCTCCTGCTGCAGGGTGAAGTGCAGAGGAACTTGAATACTGATTTTGTCGGTAAACAGATGTTTTATTTTGATGAGATCGATTCCACTAACCGTAAAGCCAGGGAACTGGCCCCCGGCTGCCCTGACGGTACCCTCATTATAGCTGAGCGGCAAACCGAAGGCAGGGGAAGGATGGGCAGGGAATGGTATTCCCCACAGGGCGGGATATGGTTATCCCTCATTTTAAAGCCTGACATCTCGCCTGACCACATCTACCGATTGACATTGGTAGCGGGCGTATCAGTAGCCGAAACACTGGCTGGTATGGGGATTGAAGCTCAGGTAAAATGGCCAAACGATATCATCATACATGAGAAAAAGGTCTGCGGGATACTGACAGAAGTGGATGCCGAGATGGATGCGGTGAACTTTGTGATTGTCGGGATCGGGATAAATGCCAATATTGAACTTGACATGCTGCCATCGATATTGGGCGCCAGTTCCATATCGCTCAGGGAAAATACGGGTGGTGATATTGACAGGGTCATGCTTGTCAGGCGATTGCTGGAGCGGTTCGAACAGGATTATACCACGTTTCTAAACGGGGATTTCAATTCTATCCTGAAACGCTGGAGGGTGCATTCGGCGACCTTGAACCGCAGGGTGAGGATTATCACCAGGTTCAAGACAATTGAGGGTGAAGCTGTGGGTATCGACCACGATGGGGCCCTGGTTGTGGAAATGGATGACGGGACCCTGGAGCGGGAGATCACGGGGACTTGTGTGCATCTGTGAACCTTGACCGTATTACAATAGCCGGGCAGATTAATACTTATTTCTGCTAAACCAGGGGAAACAATATCAATATAGCCAGACCTAAAAATACACCTCCGGCTATATAATCCCTTAATGC
>Ga0255431_1223_pt1 | contig 10277 bp, 12 predicted proteins | sample ANMaggSeSYBR02J5_FD_182633 | JGI IMG/M metagenome (GOLD analysis project Ga0255431, IMG submission 182633) | Sediment cell enrichment communities from methane seep in Santa Monica Basin, California, United Staets - ANME aggregate JGI... | ecosystem: Environmental > Aquatic > Marine > Cold seeps >... | reverse complement strand
GATTATTCTTATAACTCCTGTAATAAATAAAGAAACTCCTGATACAAATGCATTCAGTCCCATATACTCCATTGATTCGGACATACCTGTTAAACTAACGAATAAAGAAGTGAAAAGTATATCTATAAAAGTTACAATGACAAATGCTATTAAACCAGTAAGTGCGCCAACTATTGCTCCATCAATTGGTTCTACGGTCTTTATGTCCTTTTTCAATAAATAAACCGAAACAAAGCCAAATATTACAATCCATCCACAACAAATACAATTTACTAAACTTATAATCGGTATCGCTGATAATATTCCAGCAATAACTCCGGCAATTAAAGCAGGTTTTAGTAATTTATTGACTTCAATCATACATATTATCTCTCCATTATCTCTAATATTTATTGTTACTAATTATTTATGTTACATATATTATATACCTTTTGTATATTTTTTAAAACGTATAGGAAAGTATAAACGCATTTCCTTCTCTCGCATCTGAAATCGATAAGTTGATTTCCTTAGCTTTCGTTTTATTGTGCCCCTAATTGTGACTGGTCCCAAAAATTTGCGCATCCCAGGGACATATCATCAATTTTGCTTTTTCAGGCGTTGAAAATCTCAAGGCCTGGAATATGTCTACAGGATACTGCGCTGCAAAAACAGGAATTGTAATTTTGACAAAGTCATTAGTTGCCAGCCTTGCTTCTTCAGGAGTCAGAGTAAATGCAATTTGTCCGGGTTTAATTGAAGAGGGAGCTACTACAGAACTGGAACGTCAGGAAATGACGGAACAAATACCTTTAGGCAGACCAGGAATACCTGATGAGATCGCAGAAGTAGTCAAATGGCTGGTTACTGAAAGTCCACACTATCTTACTGGTGCTCTTATTCCAGTGGCTGGTGCCTGGGAATACTAAATATATGAGTGCATGATTTTAATGTTCGATGATGATGAGGTAGAGAGGCTATTACCGATGCAGGATGATAAGCGGGCGCTGTGTATTATGCCTGTGGGGAGGGGGTAAGTTGTGCGGGGTGCGGTATGAGTAAGTTAGCTCGGAGTTGTATCGGTCTATATTTTATGAAATTAATCCGGAAGTTTTACTTTGACTGGGTACTGAACAAATGAAATAAGTACGAGAAGGTTTATCTGAATGATGATGCAGAAGATTGGAAATGGGTATAGTTTATGGAATATGTTGAATAGTAATATTACCATAGTGTTGACGGACAATATGCAAAACAGTGATTGGGAGTATTATCTTAATCACGTATAATACTCCACAACTCTGCTGCGGTTGGGTGTGCCGTCACTATGTTTGACTCCAGAATCGTTTGAAAGAAACACCAATATGGAAAAATCCGGATTTATGAAATCATGAATCGAAAAATCAAAAAGACGAATGGAACCTGCACTTTTTGCAATAGCAGTTTAAGCAAGACCAAAATGAAGGCACATCTGGAATCGTGCAAGCAAAAGCTGGCTACACCATCAGGCAAGCAAACACGCACAAAGAAAGCATTCCTGATTCTTGCAAGTGGGATATCCATGCATGAATACTGGATATACTTTGAGGTGCCTGCGAACGTTAAGCTTAAGCGCATTGATTCTTTTTTAAGAAAAACATGGGTAGAGTGCTGCGGGCACCTTAGCGCGTTCACAATAAATCAAAAAATATACTACTCCACGCCTGACAAGTGCTTTAACGATCTTAGCATGAACTACAATTTGGATAAACTTCTGGATCAAGGTACAAATTTCAGCTATGAATACGACTTTGGAAGTCCGACACAACTTGACCTGAAGGTTGTTTTGGAATATCAAATTGAAAGTGCAGGCAGTTCAATAAAGATCCTTGTCAGGAATGATCCTCCGTTGATATTATGCGAGAACTGCGGAAATCCGGCTACATATATATGCCCATATTGTGAGTATCTGGATGAAGGGTGGCTTTGTGATGAATGTGCTGTGGGGCACGAGTGTGGAGTAGAAATGCTGTTGCCAGTGGTCAACTCTCCGCGTGTTGGGGTGTGTGGGTACGTGGGGTGAGAAATAATGAAAATGCAAAAATATTTCATCCGATAATTAACAAACTCACCCCACTTGAAATACTTTACGCCCATAGTGGATTGTTAGCAGAAAACCGGAGTCTCGAATGAACCTAACCAATAATGAAAAAAGAGATGCCATCAAGCTGATCGAAGCAGGGAAACCCCTCCCTGATAAGTACCGGTTCCTGTTATTCGATGATGATCGTGAAGTAGAACTTATCTGGAACAGCAAGACTGCGGAAGTAACCAACGTGGTGCTGCCATTCCAGATAATCGAACAGGTAGATGAGCCGCGCTCAGAAGAAACAAGAGAGCGATACAAACAGGTGACTCGGTTCGATGTTGACGACCGGGGCCGGCAGCTTAAGGGTTGGACTAACAAGCTGATATGGGGCGATAACAAGCTGATCCTATCCAGCCTGAAAAACGGCCCCCTTCGTGAAGAGATAGAAAAGCAGGGCGGCATCAAGCTGATTTATATCGACCCGCCCTTTGATGTGGGCGCGGATTTTTCCATGGATATCGAGATCGTTAAGGTGAATGTATGAGACGGAAGCAAGTGCTAAAAATTTTACGTGAACATAAGCAGGATCTGGAAGAACGATATGGTGTCACCCGGCTGGGAATATTTGGTTCGGTAGCAAGAGATGAAGCAAATGAGCGCAGCGATGTGGACGTGGTCGTTGAGATGCCGCCCGATATGTTTGCAAGAGTAAGCCTCAAAGAAGAACTTGAGACGATTCTCAGGTCAAAGGTCGATGTTGTGCGCTACTGGCGGCGTATGAACCAGTACCTTAAAAGACGAATCGATAGAGAGGCATACTATGTATGATGCGACTTTGCTCCTGGAAAAGTTGGAACAGATTGATGAGGCGTTAGCTAAAATCCAACGTCGGTTTTCCAGCATCAATTCACCAGATGATTTTCTGGATAGTGATAAAGGTCAGGACATGCTGGATGGAATCGCCATGATGCTTATAGTCATCGGGGAAAACTTCAAAACGATCGACACAGAGACTAAAGGTAAATTTCTAACACAACATTTTCCAGACATTCAGTGGTCTGGTGTAAAAGGGGTGCGTGACGTTCTTTCTCACCAGTACTTCAATATCGACGCCGAGGAGATTTTCTACATTTGTACCAATGATCTGCAGCCTTTGCGCAAGGCTGTACAGGAAATGATAAAGGAGTTGGAAAATGGCCATACATCCTGATTTACCCCCATCTCTACACAGCATTTTAAACCCGGATATCCGCTGGTTCCCAGATGACGGGGCACTCAGGGAATCAAGCTATGATAAACTCCTGCCACCCCTTGTACATGTGCTGCGCAAAAAAGTCAATCACGGCGAGCGAGACGTACAGTATGTACACATGGAGTTGGCACATTCAGATCGGAATGTTTATTTGCAGGCGTTCTCGCCGGGGTTGGGGACTGTGGTTGTGGGGGGCATCCCCCGAATTAATCCAATACCACAGCAATTCCGTACCCGCAATCGGGACACTTTTTATCCTCTGTAATAACATTACTTGCAATCTGAAACCCGCTCCTGTCAATCAGCAGTGTCCCGCACCGGGGGCAGTACGTGTTCTCATACTTATGCCCGGCCACATTACCCACATACGGATACTCCATCCCAGCATCCTTTGCCATCTGCCACGCCCTCTCCAGTGTAGCCACCGGTGTAGGACTGGCATCCTTCATTTTGTACATGGGATAGAACCGTGTGAAATGCACGGGCGTTTGGGGTCCAAGGTTGTCATGCACCCATTCAATGAGATTTTGCGTCTCTTTCGGGTCATCATTTTTGCCAGGTATGATCAAGTTAATCACCTCGATATGCATGCCCAGTTCCCTGGCCACCACACTTGAATCCAGCACCGGCTGCAAGTGGGCCCGACAGGTCTCCCTGTAGAACTCATCCCTGAATGCCTTAATATCCACCCTGAAGGCGTCAAGATACGGGGAAATGTCCCGCAGTGCATCCTCTGTTATATAGCCGTTGGTCACATACACAGTTTTCAGCCCTGCTTTATGGGCTAGTTTCGCTGAATCGTAAGTGAACTCGTGCCAGATAGTAGGCTCGTTATACGTCCAGGAAATGCTGGCACAATCCGAAGCCAGTGCCCTGGCAACAGACTCCCCTGGCGTAATCTCCCTGATATGTGCCTGCCCGGGTTTAACCTGGGAAATGGTCCAGTTCTGGCAGTGAGCGCACCTGAAATTACAGCCGATAGTGCCCTGGGAGTAACTCAAGGTACCGGGTAGGAAATGGTACAGGGGTTTTTTCTCAATAGGGTCAACGGCCTCACTGGATACGGTATTGTAAATAAGGGTGAATAGTGTGCCCCCCCTGTTCTCCCGTACACCGCAGATGCCTCTTTTACCATCTGCTATTGTGCACTCATGTGCACACACATGGCACTTGACCTTTCTTTTTTCCAGCTTTTCAAACAACGATGCTTCATGGATCATATATAGCCCTCATACATATCCCATGCACTCTCACACACGCATTATTTCATAAATGTTTGTTCCCGTCCGGGTCCGACTGAGATATATTTAAAAGGAACACCTACAAGCAACTCAAGTCTGGATAAATACTCAATTGCACCATCCGGCAGGGCATCCATACTGCGAATACCGGTAAGGTCTCCGTCCCAGCCAGGCAGGTCTTCAAAAACCGGAACACACCTGGCAAGGTCTGCGGTGGACTCTGGCGGGTAATCCAGTCTTGTACCATCCAGTTCATATGCCACACACACTTTAAGGGGATGTATGTCTGACAGTACGTCCAGTTTGGTCAGGGCTATCTGTGTATAGCCGTTCAGTGCCACTGATTTCTTTACAAGGGGCAGGTCGAACCAGCCGCAACGTCTGGGTCTGCCGGTTGTGGTGCCGAACTCGGCGCCGGCTTCCCTTATAAAATCTCCTGTCCTGTCCTTAAGTTCGGTAGGCAGCGGTCCTTCGCCCACACGGGTAATATAAGCTTTTAATATTCCCATCACTTCGTCCACCCTGGTGGGTCCCACGCCCAGGTTTGCACATGCAGAACCCGCGATGCATGATGAAGATGTCACGAATTTCTGGGTGCCGTGTATCACGTCAAGGTGTGCTCCCTGTGCACCTTCTGCCAGTACCTTTTTACCCTGGTCAAGGGCGGTGTTTACTTCATGGGAAACATCTGCAATGAAGGGAGCGAACCTGCGCCCCAGTTCAATATATGTACTGATCCAGGTCTCATCTTCCATTATAGATGAGTCGCCTCCCATGCTCTTTATCTGGGCAGCCTTTATTGGAGTAAGCTCTTTAAGCCGCCTGCGCAGCCGTTCTTCATCTGCCAGGTCTGACATCTGGACCTCGTCCCTGGCCACTTTGTCAATATAAGCATAGCCGATACCCCGTTTGGTTGTACCTATCTTTACGCTCCGCGCTGACTCCCCCAGGCCGTCCAGTTCCACATGGTACGGCATAATGATGCTTGTCTTAGCATCTATTCCAAGCTTTTTTTCATTCACAATTGTACCGTCATCGGCCAGGGTGTCAAGTTCCCTTGCAAGGGTCTGTGGGTTCATCACAGTACCTGGACCGATAAGCAGCCTGGCATCGAACAACACACCGGATGGAGTAAGATGCAGCTTGTATTTCTTACCGTTAACAACAACGGTATGACCTGCATTATCGCCTCCCTGGAAACGGACGATGAGGTCATATTCCCTTGCCATCAGGTCAACAATCTTTCCTTTTCCTTCATCACCGAACTGGGTGCCTGTAATTATCGTGAACATAGTACCATACAGAATGAGATTATCGAATAATAAGATTTTGTTGGTATCTCCCACAAACCTTTATATTTCTTAGATTTCTTATACTGTGCTTAAGGTTAGTGGAATGACTTCGACATACTTAATGACAATAATTATGCTGCCCCTTCTTGCATTGATGACAGTGGTCGGTATTTATACCCTTATACCGGGTGAAGTTAGAGAACAGACGCACAGTATATCCAGGCACAGGTTGTTGATAGGGTTCTGGCCGTTTTTTGTATCTGCTTTTCTTGTCTATATGCTTATACAGTCCCAGTCATCCATTGTCGATATGCTTGGGTTAAGTGTGACTGCTGATTATACCGGATATCTATTAATGATAGAAGGCGACCTTGTAAGTCATTTCCAGGGTTTTGCTACGCCCATGTTGACATACCTGAACGGTTTCATCTACCTGATGATCTTCTCATTTTTAATGATATTCACATTCTTGATATTGATATACACCCACAACCTCAAGGCACTTGAAGAGTTTACCATAGCTTTTATTATCATCTACCTTACGGCATTCCCGTTCTATATCTTTGTACCAGTTACGGTTACCGGACATGCCCTGCCAAATGTTTTACCCCTCCTGTATGACTTAAGTCCAGTCATAGACCAGGGTGTAAGAGTTGTGGACCCATTCCTTGACAATGATTTCCCCAGCCTGCATGCCGCACTGTCGGTAATGGCCCTGATGGTGGTGGTGTCCAGGACGAACATTTATCGATACAAAGTGTTCGCTGCGGTGTCCACTGCTGCTATCCTGTTTTCTACGGTGTACCTGGGCATACACTGGATCACTGATCTGGTTGCCGGGGGGGTACTGGCACTGGTTAGTTATTATTTTGCTGTTAAGTACAGGGAAGTTATTTTCAGGAAAGTGCACAGGATATTGGTAGTGCTGGAGGTGCGGTTGGGGATAAAGGATCTGGTCTATTGCGCAGGTTGTTCCAGAGAGATATCTGTAATTCCCCACATAGGTTGTGTGGAGTGCCCCTCTTGTGGGAATAAAATAGATTATCATCCGCTGACCTTTGTATGAACTGAAGTTGTTTTTGAACGTATAGGAAAGTATATACTTTCCTGTGGGATTAGAAAATGCGAACGAAGTTAACATTTTCTTGAATGACCGGAAAGTGGGATGATTATTAGTACAAGAAAAATATATTCATACTTAAAACCTGTATTTCCTGTAGGGATTTGAATGAGAGAAGTAGTCCTGAAAATCACAATACCAGATAACTGGATAAAGGATATTACTGAAAAATATCCAGTTTTAATCAAGTTTAAAGAATGCATGCCACATGGAGATTCAGGTGGTCGCGCCCTTATTGAGATTGATAACACTCTTGGGATAACCAACGACATCATCAAAGAAATTGAGGCGCATGCAGAAGTATGTAGCGTCGATATATCCTACCTTAGTGACGGTAGTGTCCTGGGTTCCGTTATCACAGATAAATGCGCTGCGTGCAGGGCTTTAACCGGTTCGGAGTGTTTCGTGACATCGGCTTTGAGCCTTGGAGATGGAACTGTGGAATGGAAACTGATAACAGGTGCTGGAGGTTCCTTGATCCACTTGATCGATAACCTTGAAGCTAATGGGTGCAAGGTTGAATTAAAGAGCACTATTGCTTTAGCTAAAACGAATTTGCTTACTAAAAGACAGGAAGAGATCATTCATGTAGCTTTTCGAAGTGGATATTACGATTGTCCAAAGAGGATTACAATCAAAAAACTTGCAAATATCTTTGATGTTTCTCAATCCACAATGGGTGAGATTCTCCAGAGGGGAGAAAGGAAAATAATTTCAGATCATTTTTGCAAATGATCATGGTCATTACCCTTGAAACGATTCATGAGGATGTGTTACGTTTAAAAAAAGAGTTTTGTGGAATGGTGTGGGATTAGATTTTGCTGGGAATTTTCACACATTTCATCCACTTCAAATTGTCCAAGTTCTACATCATGAAGAAGAATAGAATTTACTAGCTCAGCATGCAAGGCAAGATCTTCAATTAGATTTCCTATTGTATCCCTATAGTGGCCTGTTAGTCGTTCAATCGATCTTATACCATTTTTCTCCACAAGGTGTTTGCAGATATTGATTATCTCGGGTTTCGAAAGATGTTTACGATATAATGGAGTTCCCTTAGTCTCCATGAAAAAGGTCTTGTAGTGATGACAATAATATCTTTGATGACTTGTGCTGTACTTACCCCGTTTGATTATATCTTTACCTTCTTCTTTTACCTGTATATCGGCGATTTTAGTAACTATGTTTGAACCTCATTTCAACACTTGCAATAAATTATGTTTTCTTGTACAAAATGCCATAGTGGCAACACTCTAAAAAATATTAAATATCATACTTTTTATTCTGAATTATTGATTCTTAGGGGAGATTGAATCTCAACAATTGAAATATTTGTGCATTGAATGACTTATTCTGGCTAGTTCCTAATTCAATCAGAAGAAAATAAAAAGTCTCAGATTTAAAGCGGATACGAAGTATGGCATATCCAGAATATATTAAAAAGTCTCGAAATCTTTTAACATTCTATAAATCTACTGGACATAGTAACATAATATACATGATTAATCCTCTTGGCACTACTTGCTGTTTTGTCATTGATTTTCATGACAGACCATATAAATTAATCACAAATGTTAAGGTATAGCTAATCATCCTAACAACGTTGAGTTTTTTATAAGCTTGATAGGATGAAAAATATGGAAGAGAAAACATATTCGGAACAATTATGTGGATATTGTAAAGGAACCGGGAAAGTTGAGGGGGAAGATTGCCCTGCCTGCCATGGAAAAACAACTTTTATGGTAAGAGAACCACCAAAAAATTGCCAGTTCTGTAAGGGAAATGGCTGGACGCATAAAGGTCAACCCTGCCATACCTGCAAAGGATCTGGGTGGTTGGGAGTCAAGAAACAGGTAATTTTAGCATAATATATTATTTACATTCAATGGTATAATTTTTATTATAATATTGAATTTAGTTGATGTGTGGCAGGTGCCACATTATTTTTTTGTATTTGTTTAGCCGCCCAACTTAAATTAGTGTTCATTCCTCTTAAATCTTGATTTTTTTCATCAGCTCATACTGTTTTGTTTATTCTAACGAAAGCTTTTTATATATATATATTACACTCGTAATGAAACGTATTGAAATAAATACCGGCAATCTTCTCCTAACAGATGGAGTAATAGGTTTCTTTCAGAAAACTGTCACCAAATTTGGCACAGGAGCAAAGATTGATCTCGATCGTTATACCCCGGTGTGACAAGAAGTTACATCATAAATTACCTTGTGCTGCCCCTTCCGTTTGGGGTAATCCTACTGAGATATGCGTCAGTAGTAATGCTGGGGTGTAGGGCCCTCAGGACAATATGGAGAAATTTGATAGTCTAAATCAAACAATCTGTTAGGATAAAAACACCATGGAGAAACGTACTATTATACCTTTCGGTTTGTTCTGCACGAGGCAGGACAGCTACCGCTAAGACAGAATTTGTTTGGTTCACTCCCGTTATTATTGCTTAGACTGATTGAACTTTATATTCCTTATCGTTCTTCAACACCCAATATACAATTCTCAATAGCTTAGCTGCTAAAGCATTCACTGCTGATTTGTAGTGTTTACCGTTCTCGATTTTCCCATTATAATAAGCTCCTAAGTTTTCATCATTCTGTCTTGCCACATTTGCTGCCATAAACAAAGCACTCCGAAGTTGAGGTGATCCCCTCTTCGAAATATGTCCGGTACTATTCTTGAAATTCCCTGATTGGCGAATAACCGGATCAAGACCCGCAAAAGCAACTAACTTTTTGGCACTGCTAAACTTATCTATTCCGCCAATTTCACCAAGTATCATTGCCCCTAAAATGTTGCCAATACCTGGAATTGTTGTAATCTTTGATTCAAACTGCTTCATTAGTTGCTTCATCATTTTTTCAAGTGCCTGAATCTGTCCCTGGTACATTTCAATTTCCGAAATAAGTGTTTTTATTTCGATACTGACAACTGAATCAAGCTCAGGCATGGTTAATGTATTCTCTGCGTGACTGTATATCTCTTCAGCTCGCTCCCTTGTCATCTGTGATCGGGAAACCTGCTTGATCAGTGCATATATCTCTTCAAACGGTTCTGCAATCACATTTGATGGGACTGAATACTGTTTCAAAAGTGCCATTGATGTTTTCCCATGAACAGATTTCATAACCGACTTATATCCAGGCCAGACCATGTCAAGATTGCGAACGAGCTGAATTTTGCATCTGGTGCATTTTTCAACGTTCCGCACACGTACTCTGCATAATTCCCTTAATTGATATAGTACCAGATTATCAATTGCTGTTGTAGCAGGCGGTTCCTGATAACGCAACATATCTGCAATAATGGCTG
>Ga0255431_1222_pt1 | contig 10284 bp, 6 predicted proteins | sample ANMaggSeSYBR02J5_FD_182633 | JGI IMG/M metagenome (GOLD analysis project Ga0255431, IMG submission 182633) | Sediment cell enrichment communities from methane seep in Santa Monica Basin, California, United Staets - ANME aggregate JGI... | ecosystem: Environmental > Aquatic > Marine > Cold seeps >... | reverse complement strand
TGGCTCATAGTCCTGAGATACATTATTGGCTTCGGTTTTAAAATGACCATAAGCTTCTTTCAAACTCTCTGCATCCGCATCTAAACTCACAGAAGCGCCCAAAACACAATCATTTGCCACGGTGGTTGCGATGTACACCTTATTACCATTTAAACGGGTATGTTTCTCATCTGCCAGGACATCTTTTGGCAGATTATCAGGCTTTTTCACGGTCGTGCCAACAACACTGTAGCGGCCAATGTGGTTATCAATACGATACCAGTACTGCTCATCTCGTTCAAAAACATAAGCCAGCGCCCAATAAGGAACCCCCCAGCGGCGTAAAAACAGGGCTTTCTCTATACCATCAGTGTAACCGACCAGATAAGGCATTATAAAAGAAGGACGGATAGTAAACACATCAACTCCCTTACTGTCTTTTGTCTTTACCTTAATGCGCCGCAAACGAATACCTGGCATTTTCTTGGATTCCGGGAGGATATCATGAAATGTATACCCTTGTTGAATCGTAGATGGAAATAATTCTGGATGTTGTACGATCATACCATCTAAATACTGACGAAAAGCTTTGGAATCACTAAATATACGATTATATTCTTCCTGCTCGATGAATATGCAAATTTGTTTCGATTTATTTGCCAAAGGATGGAAATCTCTTTCCTGATTGCAGTTTCTTTTATGCTTGGTTAATGATGGAGTAGACTCCTGTTGTACTGCTAAGCCATAGTAAAAATCATTGATATCATCTTTATGTTTATTACAAATAATCATACCAAATCAATAAAGATTTATTAGTTTATAAGCTTTATTTATAAAGATAACTATCAATTTTTAAAAACCACAGAATCCGGCAGAACTAGCAAATTTTATACTAATATTGATGTGACAAATCAGTCGAGTAGTATTTACATTTTTTTGCCAAATTATCAACTTAGGATAGATAAACTTTCAATTGGCTCAGAGCATTTAGATTTAAAGATTATTCTTAATGACATAAAAAAAGAAGAAATTATTGGCAAGTTATATTGTGAAAAAGAAGAACTTGTTAAATCAGAGGATTTTTTTATTGATGAAAATCCCAAAAGAATTTATACAGGTTTTATTCCGGATTTTATAAGTGTTTATTTACTAAAGAACGATGGAAAAACCCTTGATTTCAGGAGCATTTATTTAAATTGGCCAAGCTCGACATCAAAAGATATAGTTATAGATGTAAAGGAAGGGGATGTACTTTCAATGATTGAACAGGGTGAAAACCAACACATGGAGTTTAAGAAAAAATTAAACGATAAGGACAACAAAGAATTTGCAGAAACTGTAGTCGCTTTTTCTAACGGTAAGGGGGGAGCAATTTTAATAGGAGTGGATGATAACTCAAGAATTGTAGGATGTGATCAAGATAAAATTGAAGAAGTAATATTAAATATTATTAGAAGTCGTTGTGACCCGTTTATTGAACCTGAAATAAAAGAAATCAGAATCGATGAAAGGCCGATAATTATTGTTAGAATAAATGAGGGGACAAATAAACCTTATGTATTGAGGGATAAGGGGGTTTATGTTAGGAGTGGCTCTACAGATAGGAGTGCAAATAGATTCGAACTTGATGAATTTTATAGTAAAGTGAAATATAATGTATTTGGTATATAGATAAAATTTCTGTTAATTCTTCAATATAAATCTGTGTATATTAATTAATGATTTGGGTGGATGTTTGCAGGTGAAGGGGCATATAAAATATAATGTTAATGTTATTTTAACATCGAAAAGCCATCGTGGACACAGAGCGATTCTACCCTTCTCTGTGTTCCTCTGTGCCCTTTTTGGTTAATTTTGAAATGCTTCCAGCCCCCATTACTTCTTCCACTCTGCCTGGGTGCCCATATTACTCAACTCCACTCTGGCACCCTTGAAGATTCCCACATCACCCCGCCAGCACATGATGCACCACAGCCTCCATCAACTTCCCGCCCTCGGTCTGCGCCTGCACCAGCCCGGCCTCCAGTTCATCGCAGAGGACCATGAGCTGGTCTACTTTAGCAGCGATGGGTATTTGTTAGCTTTATCAACTCACTTCATAACTTTTAATAAACAAATAGTTGGCTTTTTCTAAATCAGCATCTGACGAAATAGTAATTTCCAGATCACCTGAACCAAAATGCCAGATATTTTTCATGTTTCTTGTAAATCCCTTCTCTAAGTTAATACTATCAGGATCAACTTTTACATAAACTAATATTTGTTTTGTTTGGGTATGAATCTCAACAACAGCAAAGTTCTTGATTCTTTTAAAAGCAAAATAATGTTTCAAGGTCTTCATTTGCACATCATCTCCCAATGCAATGAGAAAATCTTTCAAAGCTTCAAATATATCTTTTTGATCACTATCGGCTTGAGCGAGATGATCACTGACTGTCTTTACTCCTCTAATTGACGGACCATTTTGAGCAGTTGATGCATTTACCAGATCTAAAAGCAATAAATCTTCACCAAATTTCCCATATCTGATAAGTTCAATGTTACGATTTATTTGTTGAACTGCATGTTCATCATATTTTGTAAAATCTCTTGCAATACATAATAATCGTGGAGCACTCCAATCGATTTCTTCTTTTTCTCCAAGTTTTTCAAGTACTAATAATTTGAATTCTGCCTGATGGTCCATTAGCCAGTCCAGATAGAAAAGACCCTGATTAATTACATTTTCATTCATAGCCCTTTTGTATTCAATAATTACCGGACACCCATTTTCGTCAATTCCAAGAGAATCAATTCTCCCACCATGAGTTTTACCTGTAGTGTATTCTGTGGCAAGGAATCTAATTCCAAGAATTTCCTCAAGATTTTTTTCCATTATATCCTGGAGTAACTTTTCTAATGCAACAGACGTACCCTTAATCTCATTAACAATATTACCCTGAATTTTAAAAATCTTAATATCACTCATATAAGTATCTCCTGTTTTTGTAAATAAATATAAGTTAATATATAATCACACTTCCAGCACATGATGCACAACAGCCTCCATCAATTTCCCGCCGTCGGTCTGCGCCTGCACCAGCCCCGCCTCCAGTTCATCGCAGAGGGCCATGAGCTGGTCTACTTTGGCTACGATGCGTTTTTGTTCTTTAAGAGGAGGAACAGGTATGAGAGTTTCTTTAATTTTTCCTACATTTAGATTTGGCTGAGCACCACCCTCTGCTAATGATCTTAATTCGTCATACTTTTTTTCTAAAACCAATCTCACATAATTCTTAATATCTTCAAAGGGTTCAATAAAAACAATTGCTGCACATGCTTGATTTATTGTGGCTTCGATTTTCAATTGAGAAACTTGCCCTCTTGTTTTACCTTGACCATAGAGAGCAATAATTAATGTGTCGGGAGGATATTTTTTTAACCTGTATTCTTTCACTGCTAGTTGCGTAATAAAAATATCCGGTGCATCAATATATCTTCGAGATGTTAATGAACTCGTTATCCAAGGTATTGAACCATCTTCGTAATATTTATGGTTGGATTTTAATGGTGTACTTCCTGTCCCTATGTTAGTGATGTCATTCAATCGTACCCATGTCCATCCATCGGGCACTTCATAAGGTATTTCAGTATTTTTGATTAATGGTAATTGCTTAGATTTCTTAATATTCCCTTCCTCAACCCTCATTTCTTTTTCGGCTTTAATTTTTTTGACTAATACCGACGCCGGCTCATCCCCCTCATCCTGTGCCACCAGCTTCCCCTGCACAGCCAGTTGCAATATAGCCTGCCGCAACTGTCCCACAGTCTCAGGCGCATCATACAGCAGATCGAAGTTATCGCAGATGCGCTGCCAGTGCTGGGCGAACTCCTCGGGCGTGGGGGCGGTAAGGAGCTTATCGAGGGCGGCATTGTTGAGGTGGATGCGCTGTTCGTGCTTCTTTTGCTGGCGGGCTTCCAGTTCGTCACAGAGGGCCATGAGCTGGTCTACTTTGGCGACGATGCGTTTTTGTTCTTCGAATGGTGGAAGGGGTGCCACCGTGTGAATTATTTTCTGTCGTGAAATATTAGGTTGAGCACCACCTGCACCTTGATTAGAAAAATTTCTCCGATAGGCTTTCAAAAGGTAAAAGAGGTAGCAATTGTAGATACCTGAAAAGCAAGTACATGCACAGACTGCTTGATTGGTAGTTGCTTCAATTTCAAGAATTGCGACTTTTCCTATTGTTGCACCATACATTGCAATAAGAACATCACCCGGTTTATCCAATCGAAGCGAACAATCTTTTAAAGCATCCACAGTAATTTTTTCATTAGAGTCATAGATATATCCATCATTCAATTCGCCGGATTTAAACCATAAAATCGAACCTTCATAATATTTGGGGTTTTTTCTATCTGGCGTAGAACCTGCACCCCACTCACCTACATCATTGAACCTTATCCATTTCCATGTTTTGGGAACGTCAAAAGGTATTTCGTCCTTTTTAATTTCCGGCAGTGTCTTAGATTTTTTAAAATTCTTTTCTTTTATCAATCTGTCTTTATCAGCAATTATTTTTTCAAATAATACAGATGCTGTTTCTTCATTTGGGTCTTGTGGTACAAGCTTACCTTTTACTGCCAACTGTAATATTAGCTCACGAAGTTCCTCAACACTGTTTGGTGCATCTATAAGTAACTCATAATTTTTGAAAAATGTCTCATTTTTCATGCACTTTCTCCACCTAGCGCATCCATAAGTTCCTGCTTTAAGGAGTTGCGAGTTTCTGTGATGCTAGCGAGAATTTCTTGGTATTTTTCCAGCAGTTCTTCCGGGTCACCGTGGCTAGCATCGCCGTTGTTTGGATTCTTAATATCTAAGTTATAACCATTAGCCTCGATTTCCTCAACCAACACCTTCCAGGCAAAATCAGTTACTTCCCTGTTCTCCCACCATGCCTTTTCAGGTTCAAACTCTTCAATTCTGAGAGGTTTTGTCTTTGAGTAGGATTTATAGCCTTCAGGATATGGATGCTCATAATACCAGACTTCCTTAGTGGGTCCACCTTTAGTAAAGAACAGCAAATTGGTTTTGATACCAGTATATGGACTAAACACACCATTCGGCAGCCGCACAATAGTATGCAGGTTGCACTCCTCCAACAATTTCTCCTTAATGCGGGTCTTCACACCCTCGCCAAACAACGTACCATCCGGCAGCACAATAGCACCCCTGCCACCATCCTTAAGCAGATGCACAATAAGCACTAAAAAGAGGTCTGCCGTTTCCCTTGTGCGATATGTCGCCGGAAAACTTTGCTCAATCCCATCCTCCTCCATACCCCCAAAAGGCGGATTAGTAATAATAACATCCACCCTATCTTTAGGCCCATAATCACGCAGCGGCCGGGCCAGCGTATTATCATGCCTGATCTGGGACGGCACCTCGATACCGTGCAGCAGCATATTCGTGACACACAGCAGGTGCGGCAGTGGTTTTTTCTCCACACCATGAATGGATTGCTGCAGGATTTTTTCATCCTCCACGCTCTTCACATACTGATCCCGCAGGTGTTCGATAGTAGCAGTAAGAAATCCGCCAGTCCCACAGGCCGGGTCCAGCATGTTCTCGCCCAGTTTTGGGTCTACCATATCCACCATGAACTGGGTAACAGCCCTGGGTGTGTAGAATTCACCAGCATGGCCCGCACTTTGCAGGTCTTTCAGGATTTTTTCATAGATATTGCCGAACTGGAAACGATCATCAGTTTTGTTAAGATCAATTTCATTAATCTTGTTGATCACCTGACGTATCAAAGTGCCGGATTTCATATAATTGTAGGAATCTTCGAATACATTTCGGACCACAAAACCCCGCGGATCAGCCTCATGGCCCAGTGAAAGATCTTTCAGTGTGGGGAACAGCTCATTATTCACAAAATTTGATAATTCATCCCCGGTCATACCCTCGGGATCAGCAGCCCAGTTGCGCCACCTGAGTTTTTCCGGGATAGGGGAGAGGTAATCTTCTTCCATCAACTCATATTCCTTTTCCCTGTCCTCGAATATCTTGAGGAACAACATCCAGACCAGCTGGCTGATACGCTGTGCATCACCATCCACACCCGCATCTTTACGCATGATATCCTGGATAGTTTTAATCGTTGTACTAATTGCCATGTTTTGATCTTTCCACATATTTTGAACCGCAGATGAACACAGATAAACACAGATAAACACAGATGCCACGATGCAAATCCGTGTTCATCTGTGTTTATCTGTGGTTAATTATTTTTATTAGTATTCCTGGTACTGTATCATTTCCCAGTTATTTTTCAGACACGGATTAACACCGATTTGATGTTTATCCTTCGGTTTGTTATCAAACACGTTCCATCACTAACTCAATAGAATCTTTAATTTTCGATACCATTCAACCTTAAATCCGTGTAAATCTGTGTTAATCCGTGTCTACGTAATTATCGATTTTGATAGTTCTTCTGTCTAATATTTATGATAAATCCTCTACCGAAGGTTTTTTTAAACCTTCTGTCGAAATAACTGGTTTTTTGAGATAGTACCAGTATTCCTATGCTGACAACTTTAAGCTTCGGCCAGGTATAATTGTGTTTCCAATCTTTTCACAGCTTCGAGATACTTATCCTTCCCGCCAAAGATATTGATAATTTCCAGCGGTGTACCAAACTGGTTAATTGGCTGGACCCTGAGCACATCCATACTCTCAATATTTTCAATACCCTCATCAGCATATTTATTCAATAGCGCATCCAGCACGGTCCTGGCCTGTTCTCCATATTTTGTGAAATAATCCTGTTTTCGTACCTGTTCTGCCCGTTCCTTCCGGCTGATCGGAGGCTGGTCATACACCACATGACAGATCAGGTCGAACGGGTCAAAGTCCTTACCCACCAGTTCAGCCAGTTCCTCCAGCATGACACCCTGTTCCTTAAGTTCCTCGATCACTGCCAGCTTCTGATCAGCCTCGCTCCAGCATTTTAAAAAAGAATCCATTGAAGTGAATTCCTTAAGTACGGTTTTGCGGGTATAATCCTTCAAAGATTCAGTGATCAGTTTTCCATCACTACCATAATACTGCACCCGCTCGGCAACCACGTTTACTTTCACGTCGTCCACCACATATTTTATTCGTCCTGGTCCTTCATACGGATTTTTTATGAGGGTTTTGATCCCTTCAAACACTTCCACAGGCTCACCATCAAAATCAGGATCAGCAAAAAGTTCAGTGGCTTTCTTAAAATCCATGATAGTGAAATAATATTTACCATAATCCTCATTGATACGTGTCCCCCTACCAATGATTTGCTTAAATTGGGTCATAGACTGGATGCGTTGATCAAGCACAATGAGCTTACAGGTCTGCGCATCCACCCCGGTGGACATGAGTCTGGATGTAGTTGCTATAACCGGATAGCGACCTTCTGGCAGGATAAAATTATCAAGCTCAGCTTTACCTTCCGGGTTATCGCCTGTAATTCGCATCACGTACTTACTGTTCTGTGCCACAAGATCACCATTTTCATTGACAAGAGCCTGACGCATCCGCTCGGCATGATCGATATTCTCACAGAATACAATGGTCTTGTCAAAGCGACCAGTGACGTTTAGATATTCGGTTACCTTTTTAGCTACAAGTCGGGTGCGCTGGTCAAGCACAATATCACGATCAAAATCCTTCTGGTTATAGATTCGATCTTCAATCACTTTGCCATACTTGTCTATTTTGTGTTTCTCAGGCCGCCAGCCAGTAAGGTCTTTATCCAGATCGATCCGGACCACCTTGTATGGTGCCAGAAAACCATCTTCAATCCCCTGTTTCAGGGAATAAGTATAGACAGGCTCGCCAAAGTAATAGATATTGGAAACATATTTTGTCTCTTTTGGTGTTGCAGTTAATCCAATGTGGGTAGCAGATGAGAAATATTCCAGGATTTCGTGCCATGCGGAATCTTCGGCAGCACTTCCCCGATGGCACTCATCAACAACAATCAGGTCAAAAAAATCAGGTGAAAACTGTTTGTAAATGTTTTTTTCTTCTTCTGTACCCGTAACAGCCTGGTATAACGATAAATAAATCTCATATGATTTATCAGCCTGACGCTTCTGTATCTTTGTCATAGCCGAGCCAAACGGTTTGAAATCGTTGGTCCTGGTTTGGTCGACCAGGATGTTACGATCGGCCAGGAATAAAATGCGCTTTTTCATTCGTGATTTCCATAAGCGCCAGATGATCTGGAAAGCAGTGAATGTTTTACCAGTTCCGGTAGCCATGACCAGCAGAATACGATCCTGGCCCTTAGTGATGGCATCTATTGTGCGGTTAATGGCGATAATCTGATAATACCGCGGTGTCTTTTGGCTACTATCAGTGTAATAGTCCTGGGTGACAAATTTGACTTTTCTATCGTCAATATTTTTCCAGGCGCAATAGCTCTTCCACAAATCTTCCGGTGAAGGAAAAGCATGTAATGGAATCTCCTGTTCCAATATACCTGTAGTTTGTGTACGGTCATGTTGCAGGAATGCATCACCATTAGAGCTGTAGACAAATGGTACATCCAGCATTTGCGCATAGGTTAGCGCCTGTTGCATACCACCACCCACCCCATACTTATTTCTCTTTGCTTCAATCACAGCAATGGGAATATTTGGCTTGTAATAAAGTATATAATCTGCCCGCTTAGGTCTTCCACGACTCACCTGTAGACCCTGGACGATCACCTGACCATTGGTGAATGTCACTTCTTCGCGTACCTGGGTATTAATATCCCACCCGGCTTGATGAATAGCTGGAGTGATGTATTTGGTACAAATATCACGTTCACTTAAAGTCTTTTTATCGATAGGATCCATCTCTCTCAGCCTAAAATGTTTTAAGTAAGTTAACTTCTTTATAATTGGAGTATCTATATAAAAATCTTCCTGAAATCGGAAAAATTGAAAAAAAGCAATCTAAATAGCCATTCTGTTGGTATGAATCTGGATGTTATCTCGGTTAGCTGCCGGCATCAGTTGAAATATATAATAAATTATATATATTTGACTGCCCCCCTTCCCCTGCCACCACAACCCGGTAACAGTAATTACCCACCCTATAAACCCAATCCTCTATCCAATTTAGGTTTCCTTATCAGCAGTTATACATTTCAGCCGATATAACTCAGGTCTTCCTCTTCACTCTTTTTATCCTGGATCTCTTTCAGGTACTCCTTAAATCCCTCATCAAATTTTATTACTTCTTTCTCGATTCCACTCAGGTCTATTTCAATTCCAAGCAACTCAGAAGCTTTTCTTAATCCTGCATAGCATGCTTTTATATCCAGTGTCTCAGGAAAGGCAGTCTCGGCCAATAGAGCAATTCCTTCTAATCCCATACGCTGTGCATATTCGATAACCAGGCCATTAACTCCACCTATTTGCATACTGGTGTCAGCTATTTCTACAGACTCACTTTTCAAATAATCCAAAAGCTCCTGGGAAGTGGCAACCCCGAATACCGTCGGTTCTTCAACAAATTTTTGTATATGTGTTGCTATTACTGTATGAATAATATCTACATCACAGAGCTTTGCAGTTTCAACAATTTTTTCAGCCAGCTCATTATCCTTTGCAATAGAACCTAATTGCATATCACCTGCAAATAGAATGATATTTTGCTCTTTTGAATAGTAGAATTTAAACAGGCTTGCATCCCTTTCCATTGGTACTACCAGGCCCTTTTCAAAAAAAACAAGGGAAGGCGAGAGATGCGGTACGTAGATATCAGCAAACATCTCAGGTTTCAAAAATTCTATAAAAGAGGTAACAGTATTCTTGGCAACCATTCCCATCCCGGGAAGACCTACCAGCATTCCAGGCTTTTCCATTTCCGGTTTATTGTAAAATCGTATTTCCATATTGTTCAGAACCTTTATAACTTATTAGATGAGCCTCTGGCAAAACCCATACAAAATATTTTTAACCACAAATCACGCCTTTGAACTCTTCTTATCCTTATAATTTGCCTTTAACCCATGTTCTCCAGTATCGCACCCAAATTCACTGTTTTCCATGCATAAATAACCTTTCATAACGCCTTAGTCTCTTGATTACCACCATTCGAATACTTCCTTAAAATTTTTATTTGTATAACAGAATTTAATAACTTAACCTGTATATAATATTCGTTATATCTGATATAAGTAGAACAGACCATGTATCTTCAAACACACCCCGAAAAAAAGAAGGATGATATCTACAACTACTATTCAATTGCAGAATCATATCGAGAAGACGGCAAGAGTA
>Ga0255431_1024_pt2 | contig 10311 bp, 7 predicted proteins | sample ANMaggSeSYBR02J5_FD_182633 | JGI IMG/M metagenome (GOLD analysis project Ga0255431, IMG submission 182633) | Sediment cell enrichment communities from methane seep in Santa Monica Basin, California, United Staets - ANME aggregate JGI... | ecosystem: Environmental > Aquatic > Marine > Cold seeps >... | reverse complement strand
AGGAAAAATCAAGATGAGTGAGTTTAAGATAATACATCAGGTTAAAGATGATTTCCCTTTTGTTCACAGCACCCGTTTATATCCGGAATGGCCCATGGCGGCATGTCCCAAAACCTCACAGGAAACAGCACAAAAGGTGGCAAATGCTCTAAAAAAGATATCATCAGACTCAACTGCTGCAAAAGCGGCAAAGATTGTCGGCTGGACAGATACGCTCAATTATGAGCCGGTGACAGAGTGTTTAAAAACAATAAAATACGGCGTTTTTGGAGAATAATGTATTTCAGGACGGCTGCTGGCGGATAACTCTGTCGGCAGCAGAATGTAATGCTTCGGAGGATAGTCATGATTAAGAGAAGTAGTATTATGGCAAAATTTATTTCGATTGTATTTTTATTAGCCCTTGTCCTGATTGTCGCTATGTCCCTGGTGACTATCTCAGTCGCAAATAAAGCTATGTCAAAGCAAAGCGAAAGTTTCATTGGAGGTCTTAAAGACGAACAGTCGAATGAAAATGATTTGCTCCGGCAAGCGCTTTTGCGCAAGGGTAAATCGCTTACAGCGCTATTGGCTCAAACCGGCTCAAGTCTGATTGTCGGTTATGATTTTGAAGCTCTGGGAAAGTTGGCTCAAAACGGTGCCAGAGACAGGGATGTTATTTTCGTTACTTTTTTAGACAAGGAAAAGAAACCGCTTACAAAACAGGCGACCGCGCAAAATGATATGGAAATTATCAGACAGGAAATTTTGTTCGAAAAAGAATTAATAGGTTTTGTTGAAGTCGGTCTGAGTTTCAGCACTATAGAAGGCTCTATGAATACGGTGTCTGTCCGCATTCAAGAAATGATACAAAATACCGGCAGGTTAAAGGCAAAATCCGTGAGTTCAATGACAACTATTCTTGTTGTATTTACTGCAGTGGTCATTATTGCCCTTTGTTTGTCCATCTACTTCTTGCTTTCATTTGTTGTAATCAGACCGATCAAAAGAAATATTAATATAATTAAAGATATTGCCGAAGGCGATCTTACTAAACGACTTGAGGTGAAAAGAAAAGATGAACTGGGAGAGCTTGCAAAATATTTTAATACCTTTATGGAAAAACTTCAGGGAATAATAAAGGATATTGCAGGAAATGCCGAATCGCTGTTTACCTCGTCTACCGATCTGTCTGAAATTTCCAGGCAGATGTCTGCTGGTGCAGAGCAGACATCCGGAAAATCTGACACGGTCGCGAGCGCAGCAGAAGAGATGAGTTCAAATATGAATTCTGTGGCTGCGGCCGTTGAAGAGGCTTCAACCAATGTCGGCCTGGTTGCAACATCGGCTGAGGAGATGACGTCTGTTATCAATGAAATTGCCCAGAACACTGAAAAGGCTAGAGCAATAACCGGCGAAGCTGTTTCCGAAACACACAGCGCTTCGGAAAAGGTGGATGAACTTGGAAAAGCAGCACAAGAGATTGGCAAGGTGACAGAGACAATTACCGAGATATCAGAGCAGACAAACCTTTTGGCTTTAAATGCCACAATCGAGGCTGCCAGGGCAGGTGAAGCAGGTAAAGGTTTTGCTGTTGTGGCAAACGAGATTAAAGAACTTGCCAAACAGACTGCCGAAGCTACCAGTGAGATAAGAAGTAAAATCGAAGGTATTCAAAGCTCCACCGAAGAGACCGTATCCCAGATTGAGCAAATTACAAAGGTTACAAACGAAGTAAATGAGATCGTAGGTACCATTGCCACAGCAGTTGAAGAGCAATCCGTAACAACCAAAGAGATTGCCAACAACGTGGTTCAGGCATCCCAGGGAATTTCCGAAGTAACCGAGAATGTAGCCCAGAGCTCTACAGTATCAGGAGAGATTGCAAAAGATATATCAGAAGTAAACCAGGCCTCAAGTGAAATGTCAAACAGCAGCTCACAGGTGAATATGAGCGCGGAAGAGTTGAGCAAACTGGCGGAGGATTTAAAGGAGAAGATGGGGCAGTTTAAAATATAGTTGTGAGGTTTTTTCTGTAGTCCCTACAAAACAATGCGGGGCAATAAGTTACATGTCACAGCTTCTGGCAGCACGTGGCGTAAAATCAGGTGGTTACAAAGCAAGGCAGGGGCGGCGGTATTCTTAAACCTGCATTGCTTTGTAGGGACTACCACACGGAGGGCACATGAAACTAAGAACAAAATTTTTTCTGCCGCTTAGCATAATTATGTTCATTATAGGTATTGCCGGCTGTTTAGTAGTTTACTCAATGGTTGCCGGTATAGTCGACCGGCAGACCGAAAACACTAAAGCAAAGATGCTGGCTGAGTTAGACAATACGGCAAACAATAAAATCAAACAAATTTACAGAGATATTGACAAGGCAGGCAAGAAAGCCATTGGACAGGCTACTATTTTTACACAATTGCCCCAGGTGATACAAGAGTATCAATTAGCCTTGACCGGCAATCTTGATGATGAAAACGATCCCACAATCCAGCAAGCCAGGCAGAACTTGCGTCAATTTATCAAACCAGTCATCCAGACATACAAAAGGCACACCGGTTTAAAAGAACTAAAACTGCATTTTCATCTTCCCAGCAATCGCAGTTTTGTTCGAGTATGGCGGAATGGCTGGCAAACCAAACGAAATGGCAAGAAACTGGATATATCAGATGATCTATCTTCTTTTCGTGCTACGGTGGTTGAAATCAACCAGGCCGATCACAAGCGGATCCACGGTATCGAGGTAGGACGCGGTGGTTTTGCCATTCGGGGGATTACCCCTGTTACGGCGCCGAATGGCTCTCATCTTGGATCCAATGAGATTCTCTTTTCGTTTGATAATGTAATAGTGGCCACTAAAATTGATAAAAGCAACAATTACGCAGTTTATATGAATATAGATTTGCTGCCCATAGCAACGAAACTGCAGGACAAGTCTAAATATCCGGTGCTTGATGACAAATATGTTTTTACTGCCTCTACAAACAAAGAGATCACGAATCCGTTAATCAAGGCTGATTTTCTGGATCAGGGCCAGCAAAAAATATTTTCTCAACAGTCCGGTGAGTTCTATGTTTCTTCCTTTCCAATTCGTGATTACTCCGGCAAGACTGTCGGAGTAATGGCAATGGTTCAAGATATTTCAGACGATCTAACAGCGATTGATGTAATGCAAGCAAATGGAGAAAAAACAATAGCAGCATTATCCTGGAAAATTGCATTTGGATTTCTTGCAACAATTCTTATCGTTATCAGCCTGCTCAATTTGCTTATCTCCCGAATAGTGCTTAATCCTTTGAAAAAAAGTGTAAACTTCAGTTCTAAAATGTCTGAGGGAGATTTTTCCTGTACGCTTGATATTGATCAAAAGGATGAGATCGGTCTTTTAGGTAATGCCTTAAACAGTACGGTAAAAAAACTTTCAGGTGTTCTTGGGCAAATATCAAACAGCATTTTGACTCTTTCATCATCATCTGATGAACTGACTGTTGTCTCCGTGCAAATGCACAAGGTCTCTGAACAATCATCTGATAAGGCCACCAGCGTTGCTGCTGCTACGGAAGAGATGAGCATCAATATGAATTCCATTGCTGCTGCCAGCGAGCAGGCAACAACTAACGTAAGCCTTGTGGCCACGGCCATAAAGGAGATGTCATCTTCAGTAAATAAAATCGCTGACAATTCAGAAAAGGCTACGACAATTACTCGTGATGCGGTAAACCTGGTTCATACATCATCTGACAAAGTAAATGCACTTGGCGGTGCTGTACATGAGATCAGCAAGGTAAATGAGATAATCACAGAAATTTCGGAAAAGATCAAACTGCTGGCTCTTAACGCCACGATAGAAGCAGCGCGGGCCGGAGAATCCGGCAAAGGATTTGCCGTTGTAGCGAATGAAATCAAGGAACTGGCGAGACAAACTGCTGAAGCGACGCAAAAAATTCATAAACAGATTGAGGAGATTCAGGAAGCAACAGACATGACCGTTGCAGAAACAAAACAAGTAATGCAAGTCATCAATAATGTAAGTGATGTTGTTTCTGCGATTGCAGTCGCAGTCGAAGAACAGAACGTAACTACAAATGAAATAGCGGAGAATGTGAGTCAGGCAGCACAAGGAATTTCCGAGGTGAACGAGAACGTAGCTCAAAGCTCTACTGTTTCCGATGAAATAGCACGCGATATTACCGAGGTAAGTCAGAATGCCGGAGAAATTGCGAACAACAGCTCTCAAGTAGAAATAAATGCTGAAAAACTTGCGAAGTTAGCGGCAGATCTGGAAAAAATTATTGCAGAATTCAAAGTCTGATATTACGAGGCTTCTGGGTGTCCTTTTGGTGACATGAGCTATTTGGCGATTTTCGCAATTAATTCTCTCGCACCTAAAAAACAATTTGACACGGTATGATATGATTTATATATAGTGCATTAAGACTATATGGTATCTATATATAAATCATTATAAGGAACGTGGACGAATTAACTTTCGCAAGTAGGCGCATAGATTTGAGGATTAATTCGTCCCCGTTTTTAATGGTATGATAATGGCTCGAAAACCAATTGGAAACCACATGCCATTGCCGGTTCGTCAAGCGCTTAAAGAATTAGGTATGCTGATTGCCTCCGGGCGCAAGGAAAGGCGATTTACACAGGCAGAATTGGCAAATCGTGTAGGTGTGGGACGAATGACCATCGTCCGGATGGAACAGGGCGCACCGGAAATAGCGATCGGATATTATCTTACGGCTGCATGGATACTGGGACTGCCGGTACTATCCTGGTGTGATTTTGCCGGATTGCATGTTGATTCATCTGTTGCCGTATTTCTGGAAAAACTTAGCAAATATTTACCGGAACGGATTCGAACAAAAAAGGATGATATAAACAATGACTTCTGAAGCTTTTGTCTGGATCTGGTTTCCGGATGAAACCAAACCGGTTTTATGCGGCAAATTACAGGAACATGCCGGAGAACTGCAATTTTATTATGGCAAAAGTTATCTTGAAAGAAAAAATGCGATTTCATTGGATATACGAGAGATGCCTTTGGAAAGCGGTGTTTTCCGCCCGAGATTTGGAGAGATGCACGGTGTAATCCGGGATGCATCACCTGACGCCTGGGGAAGAAGAGTACTTTTATATCGACTGAATCAAAGAACAGTCACCGAGCTTGATTACTTGATAAATGCCGGATCAGATCGCATAGGCGCTTTGGTCATGACAAAATCATCTGATCATTATCCGTCTAAAAAAACAGAAACAGCAACGATTGACCAACTGGTTGAAGCAACCGAATTAATCGAAAATGGACAACCGCTGCCTGACACTCTGGCCATTGCTTTGATGCATGGCTCCAGTGTAGGTGGTGCCAGACCGAAAGCGTTGCTTTATGACAATCAATCAAGCTGGATTGCCAAATTCAGCTCCACCACTGACCAGTATCCGGTGGTACGAAGCGAATTGGCTGCCATGTGGCTGGCCGGGCAGTGCCAAATTCATGTGCCTGCCTTACGATTGGTTGAATCACTGGGAAAGGATGTTTTGCTGGTTGAAAGGTTTGATCGCATTAATGGGGATAGCGGCATAAAAAAACGATTTATGATCAGCGGCCTGACAGCTCTACAACTCCATGAAAGCGAAAGCCGACTTGCTTCCTATTTGGATCTGACGGGCCTGATAAGACGGTATGGAAAAAATGCTGATCAAAATAACGCCCAGCTTTTTAGACGCATGATGTTTAACATTTTAATCGGAAATAATGATGATCATGCCAGAAACCATGCGTTTTTTTGGGATGGAAGGTTTTATCAGCTAACTCCTGCCTATGATATTTGCCCAATGCTTCGATCCGGGCTGACTGCCAATCAGGCCATGATTGTAGGAAAACAGGGCCGCCTAAGCACAGTAAAAAATGCTCTATCGGAAGCTGGTCTTTTCGGACTGACAAAAGAGAAGGCTGCTTTTATTATGGAAGAATTGGTTGATAAAATCGAAACGCTTTGGGCAGATGCCTCCGATTATGCACGTCTGACAAAGTTTCAATCCGACTTATTGCGAAAATCCACAATTCTATCGCAGGGAGTCTTTTTTCGGTAGTCCCTGCAAAACAATCAAAAATCACCGATGATTCTGTTACACGCAAGCTCGCTATTCGTCCTCCTCGCGCCTTGTCATACGAGTGCCTCGACACCTGAAAAAATTTACCTATATCCTATGATACTGAATTCATTAGGCATAAAATAGGAAATTCCTATACTATAAATTTAATTTTTGGGCGAACCCTAAGATTCAAAAATAGCAGGATTGAGGAATTGAGAAAAGGAGATAAGAAAAAAATGGGCGTTTCGAGAAGGGAATTTTTTATGGGTCTGGGAGCGACCATCGGGATGGTCGGTTTGCAAGGTTTTTTTGAACAAAACACTGCCCATGCGGTTGAAAAAACGTCTGTCCGCGACGGCAAAGTCGGCATAGAATGGCTGGGACATGGAAGCTTTCTGTTTACCTCGTGCAAAGGAAAAAATATCCTGTTGGATCCGTGGATCAGTACCAATCCCAAGTGTCCTGGAAAATACAGGAAAAAGAAAGGATTGGGTGCAGTTGACCTGGTTCTTTGGACACATGGTCATGTGGACCACTTCATGCTGCCGGATGCGAAGGAGCTGATAGCTGCCTACAGGCCAAAGGTCGTGGCTCCATGGGAATTGAGCTTTTTCATCAAGACCGAGATCCCCGGAGCAAATTGTCAGACCTTTACTCTGGGCAACAAAGGGGCTACGGCTGATTTTGACGGGATCAAGATAACCATGGTTGAGGCATTCCATTCCGCTGGAGCCCAGTTGACCGGATTTGAAGGAGCCAACCGTTTCGTGGGAGAAGCCGTGGGTTATATCATGGAATTTGAAAACGGGTTAAGAATCTATCATTCAGGGGATACATCATTAATGGGAGATATGAAAACCATCATTGGAGACTTCTACAAGCCTCATATAGCCATTTTGCCTATTGGCGGGGTTTTTACCATGGGACCCGATGAAGCGGCGTTTGCCTGCAAACTCATCAGCCCACAGATTGTCATCCCCGAACACTACGGCACATTTCCTGTCCTTGTTCAAACCAGCGACAGTTTTAAGGAACAGACGCGCAAGCTGGCCCCGGAAGTCAGGGTCATTGATATTAAGCCGGGTGAGCATGTTAATGTGTGAGTAGTGAATAAAGCTGTTAGCAGTTAGCAGTTTTCGTTCAGGCACTGTTTGGCACTGTTTGGCGGATTTTGTGGAGGTCTGCAAAATGACCAAAGACGAATTCAAGATAAAATTTTCGATTGTCCATAAGCTGATGTTCCATGTTGTGGCGCTGCTTGTTATTGCTGTAGGATTGAGCACTTATTTGGGCGTCAAGACGGAATCCGGAGTTCTCACCGATGGGCTCATTTTGATGGGCAAGCACCTGGTCAAAGATATTGCCTCCAACACCGAGAGCGCCTTTTGGTCCCTGAACTGGATTTTCGTGGAGGAGATGCTTAACGAGTCTTTCCAGGACAATCGTTATGGTGTGATTTATGCAAAGATAGTCAAGCCAGACGGTGAAATCTACATGGCGAATGACAAGGCCTATTACGGAAATAAGGTTGATACGTCTTTGTTGGTGGATCAGGAGACTCTTGTTGAGAATTATTTTTTCCGGGAGACTAATGAGAGCGGATATCTACTGGTGCGACCAGTTAATATCGGCGAGGAAAGATGGTACGTCATCTTAGGGCTTTCGCTGAAGTCAGTCAATGCGGCCATCAGAGATCTGATTTTTCGTAATCTGACATTTGGCGGACTTATCCTTGTGGCCGGAATAGTAGGCTCACTTTTTCTGTCCAGATCAATTTCCAGGCCAATTGCAGAACTTGCCAGGGTTGCAAAAGGTATATCGGCCGGGGATTGGTGTGCGCACAGCGTGAAGGTTGAATCAAGAGACGAGGTCGGTCTGCTCGCCAATGCCTTCAAGCAGATGATAGAAAACCTGGAGACAGCCGGCACGGAATTGAAGGCATCTGAACAAAGATATCGAACCTTGTCCTCCGCTGCTTCCGAGGCAGGAGTGGGTATTGTTGTTTTTCAAGACGAGGAGAATGAAAAAAGACTTATCAGATATGCCAATCAGGGCATGGCTGACCTCACAGGATATAGCTGTGAAGAACTTGTCAGAAAAAGCATAGAGGATATTATTCATCAGAACGGCACTATCAATTTTTTGAAAAAGGAATCAGGGCGAGGCCGCAGTGGCAGAATAAGCAGCACGTATGAACTTTTAAGCATTGACATTGATATGCAAGACGCAAGGATACCGGTCGAAATCTGTTATGCCGCTACTGAATTTGATGGGAAAAAGGCTATTATTTGTTATGTGAAGGATATCACCGACGAATTAAAGGCCAGCGAGCAACTAAGAGACTATAGCGAAAATCTTGAAAAAATGGTTGAGGAAAAAACCGGGGAATTAAAGAAAAGCCTGAAAGATCTTCAAGAAACACAATCACAACTTGTGCAATCGGAAAAAATGGCATCTATTGGGCAGCTTGCCGCGGGTGTGGCACATGAGATCAACAACCCGGTCGGGTTCGTGAAGAGCAATCTGGGAACGATGAATGAATACCGGGAAGATCTGATCAGACTTCTGGATTACTATGCGAATCTTGAGGCAACCATAGACAAAGAATCGGAGATATCCGGAAACGGGGCTATCCATAAGGCCATTGAAGAGATCCAAAAGGTAAAGGACGAGGTTGATCTTGATTTCATCCTTGATGACTACGAAAAGGTGATCGCAGAGTCTCTTGAGGGAGTGGCAAGGGTTGCAAAAATCGTATCCGACCTTAAGGACTTCTCCCATGTGGACAAGGCGGAACTGGAACACGCCGACATCAACAAGGGGATTGAGAGCACCATTAATATCGTTTGGAACGAGTTGAAATACAAGGCAAATGTAGTCAAAAAGCTTGGTGATATTCCGCTCATAAAATGTTACCCCCAGCGGCTGAATCAGGTAGTTATGAATATCCTGGTCAATGCGGCCCAGGCTATAGAAGAGAAAGGGGAAATTCGAATCTCGACTGAGGCTGACAACGGGTATGTTGAAATCAGAATCAGCGATACGGGCAGCGGCATGCCACCGGACGTTCTTTCAAAGATATTCGATCCATTCTTTACGACCAAGGACGTGGGGAAAGGAACCGGTCTGGGGTTGAATATGGCATATAATATTATTCAAAACCATAAAGGAACGATTGATGTGGAGAGTGAAGTGGGGAAAGGTACCACTTTTATCATCCGTTTGCAGATATAGACTTTCAGATAAATAATTTCACTGCGTTAGGAACGTGGACGAATTAACTTCCGCAAGTAGGCACACAGATTTGGGTCAGGTTTGTTCGATCTAAAATCACAAAAGTTGAAGGAATATCGAGCTATTTCAAGAGGTTTGTGATTTTAGATCGGGCAAATATGGCCTGAAGCTGTGATGCATAGTTGCTGAAGTTATTTCGTCCACGTTCCTTATCAGTCGTAGACGTATAACTAATACGCCTTCCTCCTTCTGGCCTTGTGAAATTAATTATCTGAAAGTCTATAGAGGCGGATCTGGTTGATTGGTCGAAAGAAAAGGGTCAAAAGGAGGTTGCTTCTTACATGGATTCAAAAACAATATTGAAAAAGCTTGATTTTATTGATGATCTTCCCACATTGCCCTTCATTGCTATGGAGGTAAACAAGATGCTCCAAGATTACGATACATCCATCAACAAACTGACTCAAACAATAGAAAAGGATCAGGCAATAGTCCCCAGGATATTAAAGCTGGTTAACTCGGCCTTTTTCGGCTTTCAATCCAAGATCAGCAGTATTTCCCATGCCGTGGTTTTATTGGGGTTCAACACGGTCAGAAACGCCGTAGTTTCTATTTCTATTATTGATGCTTTTTCGGGAGATAAAAAAGCCTTGGAAGGTTTTGATATCACGAGATTCTGGAGTCATTCAATAGCAGTGGCCGTAATAAGCAGGCATCTTGCCGAAAAAATTCGTCTTCAACCTCCTGATGATTCTTTTACAGGAGGGCTTTTGCATGATATTGGAAAGATCGTTCTTTTTCAGCATTTCCAGGACTTGTTCAAAAAAGTGTGGATATCAGCCAAGGAGAACAATCTATCGTTTTATGATGCTGAAAAAAAGGAAATTCCGATTACTCATGCCAGAATCGGTGGATATCTGGCCAAAAAATGGCAGCTTCCCGATCTCAATACTCTTGCCGCTTTTTGATAAGGATTGTGCTTGTCGATTG
>Ga0255431_1220_pt1 | contig 10440 bp, 8 predicted proteins | sample ANMaggSeSYBR02J5_FD_182633 | JGI IMG/M metagenome (GOLD analysis project Ga0255431, IMG submission 182633) | Sediment cell enrichment communities from methane seep in Santa Monica Basin, California, United Staets - ANME aggregate JGI... | ecosystem: Environmental > Aquatic > Marine > Cold seeps >... | reverse complement strand
AAAGTCGGTCTTATCGGCACTAACGGCAGTGGAAAAACCACGCTTTTTCACATAATAATGGGCTTATTAAAACCTGTGTCAGGAAAAATAGAAATTTTCGGCAAAACCGCAAAAAAAGAAAAAGACTTTATAAACGTACGCCGGAAAATAGGCTTGCTTTTTCAGGATGCAGATGATCAGCTTTTCAGCCCTACTGTACTGGAAGACGTTGCCTTTGGCCCTTTAAACTTTGGCAAATCTCGTGATGAAGCTATTGATATCGCACGTAAAACGCTGGATTTTCTTGGCCTTGCCGGATTTGAGGACAGGGTTACCTACAAACTGTCTGGCGGGGAAAAAAGACTGGTCTCTCTATCCACAATCCTTGCTATGGAACCGGCAATACTGCTTCTTGATGAGCCGACTACAGGTCTCGACGAAAAAACGCAGACAAAGATAAAAAAAATTCTGTTTGAACTTGATCTTTCATATATTCTCATATCCCATGAATTTGATTTGCTCTCCGAAATAACGGATTCAATTCATACAATGAAAAATGGCAAAATCATTTTCGATGATAATGTTCATTTTCACCGGCATGCTCATTCTCATGGGTCAACTTTCCATGAGCACAAGTAACGTCTCCTCCCCAAATTTGACCTCATTTTTACACTTTTTCGTTTTAATTCCCTATTTTTCAAACAGTCTCTAAATAGTGCCTGAACGAAAACTGCTAATTTTTCGTTCGAGCATTAAATAAATTTATTGTAAAAAATTATAATGAATAGTATAATAAAAAAATTTATTTGTGGAGGAAGCGCTCTATTTTACAAAGAAGTGAAAAAGGGAGATAGGAAATGGAAAAAAAGAATTGTATCATTACGATGGGTTTTATAATAGTGCTAATTTTTTTTGGCATCTGGTTTTTAACAATAATCAAAACAACTCCTGCAGAAACAGATGTGGCGAAGCATAAACCGGAACCTGCTGCGGAACATAAAATAGAACCTGCTACGGAACATAAAACAGAACCCGTTGCGGAACATAAACCGGAACCGGAACCTGTAGCGGAAGTTGAACCGACTGTTGAAGCCGAACCGACTGTTGAAGCTGAACCGACTGTTGAAGCTGAACCGGAACCAGCACCGGCACCGGCAGTTGAGGTTAAGCCGGCTGATTTTGATATAGTTCCATTAGAAGATAAGGACTGTGCAAAATGTCATCCATATGCTGTCAAAGATATCAACGAACGGGGCGGATTGCATCAGTCAATCGGTTGCAACGAATGTCATCTGGAACATCCACCACTGGGAAACGATCCGATTCCAACATGTGAAATGTGTCATGATCCTGGAGATGCAGAGCATTATAACATCAAAAATTGCAATGCTTGTCATTACCCTCATTATCCCACTGAAATGGAGTTCGGTGAAATCAATGTTTCCGCCTGCCTTTCATGCCATCCTGCACAAGGTAAAGAAATGGAAGCAAATCCGAGTGAACATGCCGGTTTGAATTGTACTGAATGCCACACGGTTCACCGTGAGTGGAATAACTGTGCGGATTGTCATACCCCACATGCTGAGGAAATGACCCATGCTGATTGTCTCGCCTGTCACAAACCACATAGTCCCAAAGCAGTCAATTATGCTGATGGTATTCCCAATAACTACTGCGCTTGCTGTCATGAAAATGTAGGCAATGCCCTTGCATCAAGCAAAAAAGCTCATGCTGAAATGAGCTGCATAGAATGTCATGAAAGTGAGCATATGGCGGTTACGCAATGTGACGGATGCCACGATGCCGATCTGCATGGCACCACGATGCATGAACGATACCCGTTATGCCTTGACTGTCATAATAATCCTCATGCATTAGCAGAGTAGAAAATTACTTAGGTTCAAGGGTTCAGGGTTCAGGGTTAAAATCTGACCAACTCTGAACCCTAAACTCTGAATCTTAGGGATCAAAAATAAATAAACTCTCTATTTTTTAGATGAACGCCGATTTTGCTTATGGCGCATGGTTTTAATGCGCAATCTTATAATGATGAATGGAACTACAAAATCAAACCAAGCGTTGATATAGTGTAAAGATTATTTATTTTCGATTCCTTAAACCTTGAATTTCTGAACTTATGAACTTTTGAACTCAGAACCTTTGAACCTTTGAACCCAGAACCCTATACACGGAGGCACAGATGAGAAAAAAGGTGTTTATCAGTATTATTAGTTGGTTGTTTATGCTTTTTTCTAACACCTTGTCTTTGGCTGAAAACAATTTTCTTAAATTAGTCGAAGGTGACTGTATCAAGTGCCATCCGAGCAATATACGGGAAGTAAACGAACGTGGGGCATTACATAAAACAGAAGTAACCTGTATTGATTGTCACGAAGAACATCCTCCCCAGGGAAAAAATATCATTCCGGAATGTAGTGCTTGTCATTCACCTGATACAAGTTCTCATTACGCTGTAAAAGACTGCAAAAAATGCCATCATCCCCACTACCCCAAAGAGATGGATTTGAGCAAAATTAATAATGTAAAACCGGCCTGTGTATCCTGTCATCCAACTGAAGGACAAGAAAACCATACATATCCAAGTGCGCATTCTGAATTAGATTGCAAAAAATGTCATTCAACACATGGCGAATCTACTGCATGTATGGAATGTCATGAAACCCATTCACCTGAAATGAACGCTGAGGACTGCTTCCTTTGTCATAAACCTCATCGTCCCGCAGCAATAAAGTATGATGCTGTAGTTCCCCCTGCCCTGTGCACCGCTTGTCATGATGAAACAGTAAATACAGTTGACAATCATGGAGGAGCGCACAAATCAGTCAAATGTATTGATTGCCACAGGCAGCATCCTCCTGCCGAAAAAAATGTTATTCCAAAATGTTCTCTGTGTCATGCGCCGTCGGATAAACCACACTATAAGGTGGAAAATTGTGCGTCATGCCACCATCCTCATTCTCCAATGGAGATGGATCTGAGCAAAGCCGATAATGTTACATCGGCCTGCGCATCCTGCCATCCGGCTGCAGATAAAGAGATGAAGGCATATCCAAGCGAACATGCCGAATTAGGCTGTAATGAATGCCATGTAAAGCATGGCGAATCTCCATCATGCTTTATATGTCATAGCAATAAAACCCATACACAGGAAATGGCCCTTAATGATTGTCTGCGATGTCATAAACCCCATATGCCATTGGAAGTAATCTATGGAGAAGGAATTGACTCGTCTTTTTGTTTAAGCTGTCATGAACTTGTTGGGAAAAAGATGTCAACAGTAAGTCATACAAAACATCATGAATTAAGATGTGTGTATTGTCATAAAAACAAACATAAAAATTTGCTTAAATGCAAAATATGCCATGGGAAACCGCATAAATACGAGATTCATGCGAAATTTCCAGATTGCCATACATGTCATCAAGATCCCCATGGATTGATTAAGTAGGAAAAAGAAAATAGGAAACAGGAGACGGGAAATAGGAAGCAAGTACCCATCTGGTAGTGGTAGCATAAAAAGGTTTTACCTTGAACCTTGAACCCTGAACCCTGAACCTTGAACCGTTACAAGCAAACCATCAAAATAGAAGATGGGGACATAAAATGGGAAGAAAGTTTTTCACCAACATTGTTGGTTGTACTTTGATCATATACTTGAGCTTGAGTACTTTTTCGCTGATTAATGTCGTCGCTGAAGAGTATGGCCCTGCGTTTTACAGGCAAAACATCAGACCGATCACAAACCATGATTGTGCCAGGTGTCATTTTTCAGTTTTTACGGACATCAGAGACAAAGGCGGAGCACATCAGATGGTCTGCATGAAATGTCACGAAATATTTCATACATATAAACCTGGAAAAAACTGGAAAGACGTTGTTCCTGACTGCGCTGACTGTCATGTTCTATTCCATGGAGCTGATTTTCCTGACTGCCTGCGGTGTCATGAAAATGCTCATGCGCCTAAAAATAGTCTAAGTTTTAGAAAAATAGTTAAGGATTGCCGCAAGTGCCATGTTGATCAGGCAACCGAAACAACTCAAAACCTTAGTGCGCATACCGCCACTGCATGCTCTTCATGTCACCACGATAAGCATGGTTACATACCAGCCTGTACCGAATGCCATTCTGAAACACATACACCATTTATCAAAAATACGGGGTGTAATACCTGCCACCCAAGTCATTCACCTTTGGTGGTCAGCTATACCGAAGATGTGGCAGATAATATCTGTACAGGTTGTCATGTTGATGTCGGCAACCAATTATCGGGCAGCGAGAATAAACATGCTTTTCTTAAATGTGCCAATTGCCATGCCAATAAGCACCGCTATATTCCAATGTGCCAGGAATGCCATGGGCAGGAACCGCATTCAAAAGCATTGCTTGAAAAATTCAGCGGTTGTAATGATTGTCACGGAAATCCGCATACTCTGACCCTGCAGTTACCGTAAGTCCAAACAAAGCCAGGGGGTTGCTAATAAAATGACAATGGAAAAAAAATTAAAGTCTGTATCGTGGTTTCTTGGAATTTGCCTCGGTATTTATGTTATTTTCATGTTCTATTATCTATTTAAGGATGGCTGCTGGAATTGCAGCCCGCAAGATTATTATGACAGGGGAATAGCGATGATATCGGATGGTGATAATAATAATTTGAAAAAAGGAGTCAAATATCTTAAAACAGCCGCAAAGAAAGATCATGTTGAAGCAATTATCTTTCTTGGAGAACTATATTTGGGCGCTTTACCTGATACATACATTACAAACAACAAAGAAAAAATCGCAGCCCTTGGAAGTATAGTATCTGCAAATATTGAAAAGGGAGAATCATATTTTAATGATTTGGCTGAAAATCAATCTTTTTTTGATAGAAAATACAGCAAAACACAATACAATCTCGGCATGTTATACAAAGCCGGCATTTTAAAAAGTAAAGGAAAAGAGGAACAATACAAAAAATGGTTAACAATATCGGCTGATAATGGCAACCCTCTTGCCATTTATCAAATGGGCATATATTTTAATAATAAAGGCAAATATATAGAAGCTTTGAACTGGTTCACAAAAGCGTTTGATTACAGCCAGGAGCCTGCTTCAGCAATAATGATCGGAGATTATTATTTTTATGGCAAAGGCGTGGAAAAAAATTACCTTCGATCAATAGATTGGTATCAAAAAGCTTTAAGTATTCCGACATCACCGGAGACTGCTTTATGGATCAAAAATAGAGAAAAACTGACTGAATGGGCAACCCAGAGATTAAATATTGCAGAAAAAAAAGTTCACGGCAAAAGGTCAAAACAAGTCATTATTGTTAAATATAGTATAATAGGCAATATAAATTCATTTTCAATTTTCACATCGGGCCCGAACGGAAATCTCATCGGTAAGGTAACAAAACAAAACGACTATATTATGGCGCGGATTCACACGACAATCAAGTCGGTATCCTTTTCAAAATCAACTAAAGTTGATTCTATGAGTGAAGGTCTGCATTGGGTGCTTACAATATATGCTCAAAATCAATATGGAGCTGATAAGGATTTCAATTTTGTCATTACAAAATAATGCCTGAACAAAAACCCCGTTCAGGCAATAGTTATTTCGCTCAACAATTGTCGAAGGAGAATACATGTCTGGATTAGCTAATACTAAACTCAAAGGCATAGCCTCGCTTTTTGATACATATGAATTAAAAAAGTTTGTTAAATGTTACATTAGCTTGATTTTTGTGCTGGAAATTATGATTTTCGGATCTTGCTTTCTTTTCCAGCTTGAACCGGTCAATCTTCCTTTTCCCTGGAAATACTATTTTCTCGCATCCTTTCTGGTACCGATTGCAATAACATTTCTGCTCGGCATTTTTATAACTGCTTTTAATTTATTTATTTTCGGTCATTCTACTCCTCAATCCATAGATTCCGAGTCATCTGATGATGAGAATAATGAAGATAATGAAAAAAACAATCCTTTTAATAAAATAAATGCTTCATTAACTTTAATTCGTCAGATGCCCTTTTTACTTACTTTGCTGATATTGGGAATCGGCGCTATAATTTTTTCTCAATTAGATAATTTAATAATATTTCTGGGAGAGATAGGGGTAAAAACTGTGGAGTATGCTCTTATCATCCTGGGTGTTGTTTTTGCCGTTGCAGTAGTTTTTGCATTGATCTGGATATTTATGAAATATAAATTAGAAAAGATGAAATACGATTATCAATATAAACAGGATGTAATGTCGCAGTTGGGCTTACTTGTCATAGATCAAAAAACTGTGATAAATACTGAAGGAAAAATTATAACCCAAAATAAAAAAAAGAAACTCTTACCGGAAAAAACCAAAAGCAATAAAGATGCATTATTAATTGCCCAATCAACAAAACAGCAGGGATGAAGGGATGAAGTTAAGGGAATCAGGCTAATCAGCAAGGGAAAAGTGATTAAAAACGAAAATATGTATATACTTTAGATAGTTGTACGAAATTAAAAAAAGGCCGAAAAAAGGGGGTGGTTACAGGAAATTTATAATTATCTGTTATTGCTAATAAAGATTGTTGCCGGAGATGAAAAACAAGGTGGTGAAGACATGAAAAAAAAGACAAAAAAGAGAGGTTACAGAAAAGGCTATTCTAACTATCTGTATTTATTAGCTGGAAAAAGGCCGCCATCTGAAACTGAGATCTGATGAATAAGGGATTGAGACGCCTGCGGCGAAGGGATTAGGGACAAAGGGAGATAGGGATGTAGTGGAGAAAAATGGGAAGGATAGAATCTTTTAGGGAGTTGACCGTTTGGCAAAAATCCCATCAGTTATTTTTGGACATTGCAAATGACGTGGAATTATTTCCCAAAAAACGCGTTGCCTGGATCATAGCGGATCAGATATTAAGATCAAGTAGTTCGATAAGTGCAAATATTTCAGAAGGTTTTGGCCGAAGGAGCAGTGCTGACTATATCCATTTTTTAGTTATTTCCAGAGGGTCAACAACAGAAACTCAAAATTGGCTGATAAAATGTAGAGATTTGGGATATATCACGAAAACGGTTGTCGCTGAACGAGCAGGAATTTGCGATGAGATATTGAAGATGTTAAATGCGTTAATCGGAAGCTTACAACAAAAAATAAGTTAATTTCCTCTATCACTTTGTCCCTCTGTCCCTACATCACTACGTCTCTATCTTTCCGTAATAATCTGCGAAAATCTGTGTAATCTGCGGATGAAATTTAGTGCATAGGCTTTTATAAGGATGAAAACAAACAAAGGCGATTCCAGATGGGCTATCCGTCCGCTTGTTTCTGAAGAAGTATATACAAACAGGGAAGAACATCTGGAATATCTCTATAATGCAGCTATCAACGCTACAACCCGCAGGACTATGTCCACTGTCCTTTTGGGTCAAAGGCGCATGGGAAAAACGGAGATATTCAAGCGTGTAGTAAACAGGCTTTTTTTCGGACAGGATAACTACCGGGACGAAAATGCCTCAGTAGTTCCTGTGTACTATAGTTTTAAAGATACTGTGGCAGATCGTTGGGATTTTTCCACAAAATATGTGGAAAATTTTCTAAGATGGTATACAGCCTTTCGTTTGAGAAATCCTGGTATTCTGTCTAAACAAGGAGTTGCAAGAGATGATCTGATTAAGCTTATTAAAAATAATCTTAACATAACCGAAGGTCTGCAAGGCGCTCTGAATGTGTATGACGGGCTTTTAAAAAAAGATGTTACAATGCCTGAAGAGTGGGCATTGTGGCTCCCCCGCCGGGTTTCTGACTGGGATGAGAGTACAATTGTCATGTTCCTGGACGAATTCCAAAACACCCGCCTCCCTCAATATAAATTTGATATCGTCGGTTATATGCAGGAAGCAGTTGAATCACCCACTTGCCCTCATTTTGTGACAGGCTCTGCCATGAGCATCCTGGCAAGAGAAATACTCGGGAGAGGATCTCTCTTTGGAAGATTTCGCAGCCATCCCATAGAGCCTATGACAAACTATTGGGGAGCGCAATTGGCGTTTAATGCTTCTCTCTATCATAAAACAGAAACAGAAGAAAAAATGCTGCCGGTTATAGCAAATCGCTGTGGCGGAAACCCATTCTATATTACAGCGGTAATCCAGCAGGCCGCAGAGCAGGGCAAAATAATTGCCAGCGAAGAAACATTAAACGAGATCCTCGCAGTAGATCTTTCATCCGGTTTTATCTGGGCTGAATTAAACGATCAGGTAACAAGGTGGATAGAAAGAATCAATGAACACAAAATCACCAAATGGATACTCTATCTTTCCGCATTAGAAGAAGGAGACAGGCTTGATCTTGACAGGATACAGAAAGAACTTGCTGATCGTGAAGGAAAGATTGTGCCGATTGAGACCATCCGGGATGTGCTGATAAAGCTATCCAGGGGCGATCTTCTTCAATACATGGAACTTGGAGGCTGGTTCAAAAAAATAGATGATCCGATATTGCTTGAGTTTTTGAAAGTGTGGGGAAGAATTGAAGTAGAGGGAATCAATCAGGCTGTTGTCAGATCTGAAACCGTCAAACAATACCAGTCTATTAAAAGAAAGTTTAGCGACCATCTTGGATATTTGGCTGAAGTATATATGGCGCAGGTTTTATGGAATGGTCAGAGAAAAAAACTTTCCGGAGAATTATTTCATACAAAAAAAGATATTGAGCTTCCCTGGCAATTTTTCTATATTTGGCACCGTGTACGGCTTGGATCCGGTGTTGAAAAAGAGATAGATATCTACGCCGCTGCCGGCGCTGAGGTCTGGATAGGAGAAAGTAAATGGTGGCGAGACCGAAAGGTGGGAAAAATTGAGGTGCAAATTTTTCTGCGCAAAGGAGAGCTTGTGCGTGAGGCAGAAGGCAAAGATCTTCAAACTCTTCGTCTCTGGTTTTTTGCCTATAATGGTTTTACTGAGGAAGCCGAAGGTTTGATGATAGAAAAAGGTTTGCTCTGGTCTACAAAAGATGACCTTGACAAATTGCTTAAATTTGTTGGATTGAGACAGTTGCCGGACATATAGATTGTCAGGCATCTTTGCAAAAAATGTTGACAATTTAAGTAATTAGGAACACAATAGCCGCATTTTTCATCATTGAATTCTTCCATCCCTTAATATATGGAGCGGCTGCTTGGAAAGATTCTGCTTTTCAAAATATATCTTTTCTATCACACCCAAAACTACGCTTTTTCTTCCCTCTTACCACGGTTCTCCCCTGCGCGGCGGCTTCGGCCATGCATTCCGACGCATCATCTGTGCTTTCAAAGGCAGAGAATGTACAGACTGCCTTTTGCGGCAACAATGCGTATATGCCTATGTCTTTGAAACACCCATTCCAGCGGATGCTCAAATTTGCGGCAAGTATCTTTTAACCGAACGCGCCAATGAAGGATACATAGTGATTTTTGATCCCAAAACAACAGTGGGTGAATTATGCACGCCGCAAGAACGGCTGGTGCAAGGAAAAAAATATTGATCTTTAATATTGGTATAGGAAGATAGGTATATTTTATTGAGGAGATCCTTTAATAATCTGTGAGAATCCACGATGAACCATGGGATTTAGCATGAAAACAAACAAAGACAATCTTTTTACAGATTACAGATGGGCTATCCGGCCGCTTGTTTCTGAAAAGGTATACACGGACAGGGAAGAACATCTGGAATATCTCTATAATGCGGCCATTGATGCCATAGGCAGAAGAACCATGTCCACGGTTCTTCTCGGTCAACGGCGTATGGGAAAGACTGAGATATTCAAGCGTGTGGTGAATCGTCTTTTTTTTGAACAGGACTATCGTGATCCTGAAGCAGTTGTGCCGGTCTATTACAGTTTTCGGGACGAGGTAATGGACAGGTGGGATTTTTCTGCTGAATATGTTGAGAACTTCCTGCGCTGGTATGCAGCCTTCAGGTTGAGAGATGCAAGCATCCTTGACAGGGGCACACTGAGCGCTGATGACCTTCCTGATCTGATGATTTCCAGAATGAAAATATCCAAACATCTTGCAGGAGGCATCAATCTATTAGCGCTTTTGCGAAAAAAGAAAGGTGTTATTATACCGGAAAAGGAAGCTCTCTGGCTGCCAAGAGGGATATCAGATCGTGAAGAAAGCACTATCTGCATGTTTCTGGATGAGTTTCAGAACACCCGCCTTCCCCAATACAGTTTCAGCATAGTCGGCTGCATGCAGGAAGCCGTTGAATCACCCACCTGCCCGCACTTTGTGACAGGCTCCGCCATGAGCATCCTGGCAAGAGAGATACTTGGTCGTGGATCCCTCTTTGGAAGATTTGATAGTCATCCCATAGAACAGATGACAAACTATTGGGGAGCGCAATTGGCGTTCAATGCTTCTTCCTATTACAAAACAGAAATAGAAGAAAAAATGCTGCCTGTGATAGCTGACCGATGTGGC
>Ga0255431_1219_pt1 | contig 10467 bp, 7 predicted proteins | sample ANMaggSeSYBR02J5_FD_182633 | JGI IMG/M metagenome (GOLD analysis project Ga0255431, IMG submission 182633) | Sediment cell enrichment communities from methane seep in Santa Monica Basin, California, United Staets - ANME aggregate JGI... | ecosystem: Environmental > Aquatic > Marine > Cold seeps >... | reverse complement strand
GGGCGTACTCAAGAGATATATAAGAAGGGCCATAAATCAGATTTGCCAGAGTCTCTTTTGAGAAAGGTTTCCGTGCCAATTTGGGGCCAAACACGTAAAGCCCCTTTTTTACCCGGATTATTTCACCCTTTTTCAGAAGATTATTTATCTTTACACGTGGGTTTTTGTACCTGTTCAGTGCATGTTTAATAAAATTATAATCAAACTCTTCAATTAAAGCCGTATTTCGCAGGGTCAACAATACCTTATTACCTCCAGTATGTTAGCAATATACTAACATACTGGTTATCTATCAAGGAATAATTTCACAACCTCTTCTCCAGTCATATACTCCTCTGCCATGCCAATTGCCGGCTTGGTTTGTTGGAGAGCTTATGGGCCTTTTTGTAAAGCACTGCGGGCATCAAGACGCGCCTTTAACCTGGGAAATAGATTGAGATCCGTACATGGGAGGAAAAGTGATGCTATATAATTATCCATATAAGAACTTGTTTCAGATAGTTCAAAGTTAGTCATCTTTTTGGTTACCTCAATCACGTCCTTCCTGATACGATTGCTCAATAAGCACATCCTGGCGCCTGTTAACGACCCGTTTCCCATAAAAACAACCTTTTCCGGATCTGTTTCAGGCAATAATCCAACGGCCATAGCCTTTTCCAGGTCAACATGTTCGCCAAAACCCCCGGCTAAAATAATTCGATCAAGCTGCTGGATATCAAGTCCCACCTCCTTTAACAGTGTAATACAACCCGCATACATCGCGCCTTTAGCACGGATGAAATTCTCAATATCAAGTTCCGTAAGAACCACATCCCTGTCGATTTGGGTCGCCTCTGCCCTGGCAAGCACATATTCATATACCCCATTATTTTCACGGAGGCGCGGTGATTTAAGCTCACGATTAAATTTTCCGCCATGGTCAATAACACCCATTTCAAACAGGGTAGCTACTATCGTGATCAATCCGGAGCCACATATTCCCTTGGGCCGAACGTGGCCTATTGTAATATTCATAGGCTCCAGCGAAATTGGGTCTATGGAAAAATCTTCAATAGCACCTTTGGCAGCGCGCATTCCATGCTCAATACCGCCTCCTTCAAAGGCCGGCCCCGCTGAACAGGCGGCACAAATGAGCCAGTCTTTGTTGCCTATTACTATTTCAGCGTTTGTGCCGATATCCATAAATAGAGTCAATTCATCACTGCGGTACATTCCGGATCCTATAACTCCGGCCACGATATCGCCCCCAACGTAGCTTGAGACATTGGGAAAAACCAGGGCAGGGACATGGTCCCCAACTTTCAGGCCAAGGTTAACTGCTCTGACAGAAGGATAAAATGTGAACGTAGGGATATAAGGAGCACGCCGGATCGACCATGGGTTTATCTTCAGCAGCAACTGGGTCATAGTTGTATTGCCTGCAAGTGTTACTGCGGAAATGTCGTCTGATTTGATCTTTGCCCTTTTTACAATCCGCTCTATGATATTATTGATTGTTTTGATGACTACATCATGGAGTTTCTTTAACCCAACCGGTTTTTCGGCATAGATGATTCGGCTGATTACATCTTCTCCATAGCTGATCTGCCCGTTAAAATCCCCATGTTGAGCTATGGCCGCGCCGGTCGACAGGTCGACTAACTGGCCATAGATTGTTGTGGTTCCCACATCAATGGCAATGGCATAGTTGTAATCACTCCTTTTGCCTGGTTGTACATTGATGATGCGTGTCTTGTTTCCTTCATTTACCGGACGCGCCAGAGTCACTGTCACCTTGAAATCCTGTTCTCTCAGAATGTTTGGAACCTTTTGAAAAACAGGGAAATCTACTTCAAGCTGATGCTCGCCATGTTTTAATTTTAACTCGTTAATAATCCGGGTAATATCAGATATATTGTCCTGTGCAGAAGGTATGGGAAGCTCCAGGTATTTTTTCTCCACAGGTAAAACAAACATCCCCCCTTCTTTGATTGCATTCAGATCTATTTTCTGATCATGTGCCGTCTGCCTGGGAACAGTTAGAATATTCAATACACCGGCATCTATAGTAGATTCAGTGGGAATGCGGACAGAAAGATCACTTTTCACATGGCTCAAACAGGCCTGCCGATAACCCCTGTCAAAGTCTTTTTGGCCAAGCTTGAGAGCCTTCCCTCCCTCCACCTCTCCCTGTTCAATAAGCACTCGACACTTTCCACACACCCCTTCCCCTCCGCAGGATGCGTTGATATGGACACCTGCTTCCAGCGCTGCATGAAGGAGGTTTGCCCCGTCTTCAACAATTATTTCCTTATTGTAAGGAAGAAATATAACTTTGTGCTTTTTCATGTTCCGCCCTTTAATTCATCAGCAGTTTTAGAAAAATGTCCCGGTTTATGGTCACGGGTATAATTTTTAACCACCGGTTTTCTTTTGTTTTCTCGTTCCCATACTCCAGTGTAGAAATGCAGACCATATAGGTTACCACGCCGGAGCATGGGAATCAGGCGATCAGTATCTCCTTTTAAAACTGATAGCTAACACCCGCTTCAATATATCTTCCATCCAGAACATAGTAATTATTATCGTATTCACCGTTTGGCTTTGTAAGATTTCCTTTGGCGTTAAAGACACGCTCAATCTCTTTATCAAACAGGTTTTTCCCGAGGAGCCAAAATTTCCAGCCTTTAACCTTATATGAAATATTGGCATCAACAGTGGTCTTTGCACCGTATTCTATACGGTTCAGGTAATCGACGTAATAGGGTCCTGTCCCGTTTATGTCAATGCTGCATTTAAGGCCTTCCGCAGGATAGAAATCAAATCCGAGCACATAAGTATAATTCGGAATTCCGTAAATATCATATCCTTTTAAATCCTTTATTACTTTATCGTTTAAAGGATGACCCTTTACCTCCTGCCTTCCTTCAGTCCACTCGGCCTCCATATATGTCCCTGAAAGACGATAGCCGAACCAGTCACATATCCGGCCGTCTGCCTCAATCTCTATCCCCTTGTGCTCTGTTTCACCGATATTTTTGTATCCCTTCCACTTTTCGTCAGTGCCGTAGTAGGCGGAAAATTTGTCTTTATATTCCATAAAGAAACCGGTCAGAGAGATGTTGACCGCCTTGTGAACAAGGTGTCTGTATCCCAACTCATATGTAAGCGATTCTTCGGGTTTCAGATTTTCAGGACGATTATTGGGATCGCCTTTTTCTGCGGCCCATGCATAGTATTTTGGAGTTGGAAACCAGAAGGCGCGGGATGCAGAGGCAAAAATGTTTCCTTTGCCACTGAAATGATAAGACGGGGACAAAGACCAGCCGTACAGGGTTTTGTCATGGTTTATCCTGGTCGGCTCCTTGCTTGTAAATTCCATATCAACCTTATCGACTCGTCCACCGATTTTAAGCCCCCAATGGTCTCCGAAGAAAAGATCGTTGTCCCAGAAAAAGCCGTACTGTCGCTCGTCAACATCAAAGTCATACTTGTCCATATCCTTGGTCGAATTCGGATAAAAACGGCGCTGGCAGAAATCTATGTCTTCAATATTAATTCCAAAAGAGGGCGTATAGGCAAGCTGTCCAAGATCAATATTGTAACCTCCTGAAACGGTAAAGGTGTATGTGTCCTGGTCCCTGTCATCAAAATAGACATTTTCCGACTTAATCAATCTTTGCTGCATGCTCCGGTATTCTTCATCAAGAGACGTCCATGAGGCATCTGATTTCAAAAATAGTCTTTCTCCTTTTTGGAAAAAATCAATTCCAACGGTCGATACATCTTGTTCTTTTTCATTGTGCCAGTATAGCGTAGGATCGGTTTCGCTCTTGGGAAAATGGATCTTTTCCCTGTAGTTTTCCAGGTGCCACTTCTTTTTCTTAATATCGTATGCGCTTTCGACTTCATTGGTTATAAAGTTACCGCGTATCCCGATACGAGCATGGTCAGAGAGATTATAACCGAATTTAAGAAGACCCGAACTTCTATCTTCCTCTTCTTCTTCATACCCGTTTGTAGTGAAATGCGTGGCATTCAGAAAATAGTCCCATTGATTGACTCCTCCATAAAGGGATACATCCGTATCAAAGGTATCCCATGAACCGTATGACCCGGAAACGTTGACGCTAACAGGCTTTTTTGTGTCCCCCTTTTTTGTAATAATATTGATCACGCCCCTGGCAGATCCAGGGCCGTAAACGATTCCGGCAGAGCGCAACACCTCTATCCGTTCGACTTGTGAGACAGGAATAAAGTTGAAGTAGCCATTTCGATAAGCGCCAATTTTTTGAGGCACACCGTCTATCAGAATCACGGGCCCACCTGACATACCCATTTGGGTACCACGAATATCAAGTTTGTCATTGCTCGAACTTTTATCAATTACCCCCGGAACCTTTCTGAGGGCCTCGGCGATATTTTTCGCGCCCATCTCCTCAAGGTCTTTTGCCGTGATAACGGAAACACCGGCAGGCATGTCAATCATCTTCATTTCATGCGTGGCAGTAACAACTACTTCCTCCATTTTGTGTATCTCTTTTTCATCAACCTCTTGTTTTCGGGCATCTTCTTGAGCCGAAACAATGATCGGCAAAACTAAAAATAAAGCCAGAACAAATAATATCATAACCATCTTGAATGTACTTTTCATCTTAAAGCCTCCTTTTTAGCCGTATTTGTGCAACCTGTATCTAATGGAAATTTTTCCAAAATTGATAATTCATCCTTGCAAAATATCAGATTCCGGGAGGATGCCCCGAACAAAAGTTCGGCATTCTCTTTCTTTCTGATGGTAAAAACCTTTTTGCCCAGTTTGAGGGCGTGACGAATCACATCTGCATTCAGTTTGTTCAACTCATGTACAGGAACTCCGGTATCTACAATATGGTCAGCCTTTTCCATAATGTTTACTGCCCTGATATACTTTTCCATTCCAACAGCAACAAAAGGCTTTTCTGCCACTACTTCAGCACCGACTCCCCTTGCCACGTGAAAGTCGATATCATTTTCGTGAATTATCCCTGTTGAAATGTTGAAGCCATGCTTTGCCAGCAAGCGAAACAGGCCCGTCGCTTTCCCTGCTCCCGCAGCCACATAGACGGAGCCGGATCTGCAGTCGCTTTTTACCTCTATGGTTCCCAGATGTTTGTTGAACCTTGCGGAATCAAGATCATAGAGTTCAGATATTGTTTCCGTTTCTAAAACATCTTCCGGAGGGCCCCAGCCCATAATCTTTCCGTTTTTAACCATAATGACTTTGTCAGATACTCTGAGGGCTATATCCACGTCATGCAGTGACACAATCACTGTGATTCCTTTTTCTCTGCAAAATTTCTGCAGGATCGACATAACTTCAATCTTGTGTTTCAGATCAAGATGAAGTGTCGGTTCATCAAGAATCATAATCTCAGGTTCCTGTGCCAGCGCTCTTGCCAAAACAATTTTCTGTTTTTCTCCATCGCTCAATTCCCCAAAATACCGGTCTGCCAGTCCGCTGGCGTTGACCATTTTAAGAGCTTCATCTGTCTTGAGTTTATCCTGTCCGGTCAGGTTGCCGAGAAATCCGGTGTGTGGATATCGTCCAAGCGCAACAAACTCACGCGTTGTTACCAGTCCAGGATTTATTCGTTGAGTCAGAACTACTGACAGGGTTTTTGCCAGTTCACTCTGCTTAAAAGCCTCTAATTCCCTGCCATTGATGCGAACAACTCCTTTAATCGGTGGAAGAAGTCTTGACAAAGTCCTTAATATTGTCGTTTTCCCGGAGCCATTTGGTCCCAAAAGAGATATGAATTCTCCTTTTGAAATTTCCTGATTAATATTGCTGACAACGCTTTTTTTGCCATACCCGACAGTTAAGTCACAAATCTGTATCATTTCCAATGTCCGTTGACCGTATCATTGATCATTTATCGTTTATCATTTATCGTTTATCATTTGTTATCTGATTTTAATTTCTCATTCCCATGCTCCAAATTCCAAATACTATCTCACAGCTTAAGTTAGCGCTTATGCTCCCTAACCCCTGCTCCCTAACCCCTAACCCCTGTTTTCACATCCCTGTTTTCATAAAGAAGTTCTTTTCTTCAGCAAAAGACTTATTACTACCGGAGCTCCAAAAAAGGCCGTAATGGCGCTTACAGGAATTTCCACAGGGGAAAAAAGCTGTCTTGCAATCAGATCACAAATGCTTGTCACAATTCCGCCTAAGAGCGCTACTCCGGGGATCAAAAGCTTGTTGTCCGAAGTGCCGAATACAAGCCGGGCCATGTGAGGAACAGCGAGACCAACAAAAGCAACAGGCCCTGCAAACGCGGTTACCATGCCGGCCAGAGCACATGAAACAAGAAGAATCAATAGCCGAAACAGCTTGATATTAACTCCCATGCTTGATGCGTAATCTTCTCCGAGGAGAAGGGCATTAAGGGGTTTGCTTAGAAGATAAACACCCGCAAAAAGCAATCCACCAAGAAAAATCAGTAAATAAACTTCATTCCAGCTAAAGCCGGAAAAACTTCCCAATTGCCAGAGCGTAAATCCCTTTATCTTCTCACTTTCAGCAAAGGCGGTAAGGATGCTGGTTATGGCATGACAGGTGTATCCCATCATAAGCCCGATAATCAGCAGGGTGATATTGTTCTTTACTCTGCCTGCAACGACAAGAATAATCATCATAACAAAGTAAGCCCCTCCAAACGCGGCAATAACAGTGATGTAGGGGCTGATGCCGGCCAATCCAAAACTTAACGTGGAAAGCATTACAACAGATACCATCAAAGTGGCGCCGGAAGAGATGCCGAGAATATAGGGCCCAACAATCGGATTCCGGAAAAAAACCTGCAACAGAAGGCCGGAGGTGGCCAGATATGCACCGCCCAATACTGCAGCGATGCTTCGGGGGATGCGTATTTTCCAGACAATAAATCCATTTGTGGAATCCGTAATGTGTTGAGAAACGATCCTGAATATGTCGGAAAAGTTAATATCGACTGATCCGGTAACAAGATTCAAACTAAAGGAAGTAAATAGAAGTAAAGCAAAAAGGCCAAATAATATTTGTCTCTTATTTTGTTGAATTATCAATAACATTCTCATAAATTATCTTTAGGTTTCAGGAAGCTCCATAAAATATTTGTTTTTGTGTCCTGCAAAAAGTTCAGGATGAAGAATAGCTGCAACCTCTTCAATAATCTCGTCCAGCTTGTCTGCGGATTGGGAATAATGCGGCAAAGGACAAAAAATCTTCCCGTCTTTCATGGGTTTAATATTTGCCAGCATCTGTGTTGCATTTGCCAGCTTCTCTTTCGAAGTAATTCCTGTCTTCGGCCCTCTATAGGTAAAAAGGATGTCAGCTTTCTGTCCGCTGGAAAAAAACTTTTCCAGTGTAATCTCCAGTCAGGCCGCCCCCTTAACATCATCAAACAGATACTCGCCTCCGGCAAGGAGAATCATTTCAGCAGCGCCGGAGTTTATGGGCTCTACCAAAACCCGTTTTTCATAGATATCTCCCCATATTACTTTTGGTTTTATTTTAACCCCTGCTGTCTTTTTTGCAACACTCTCAATTGTCTTTGACACCCGTGCTATAAATAAGTCAGCCTCTTTTTCTTTGCCGTAAAACGAGGCCAAAAACTTGATAAAGTACATCCTGGTTTTTAGATCCTTGGCAATCTTTGTGGTAGTGATGACACACGGGATATCAAGTTCTGTAAGCATCGGGATTGCGCTTTCATCCCATGCAAAAACAATATCAGGATCTAAAACCTTCAACCTTTCAAAATCAATTGAGCTGTATTCGCCCAGATAGACCACTTTTCCAGTTTCCATCCCAGCCTTGATTTCAGGGATGGTCCAGTCTTCTTTTTCTTGTGTAACGCCTGCAACGCTATCCACCACCCCAAGCGCTTTCAGAAGCGCAACATCAGCATTCAAGTTAACTACAGCCTTTTTAACGGGTATTTTGATAATCTGATTTTTTTCATAACCATCTGGCGCATTTTGGCCTTTTGGAACCAGCACCAGTGTCCTTCCCAGACCATCGGTTACCTTTTTGCATCCGTTTTCTATATCTTGAATGCTGAATTCTCCAAAATGCTGAAATCCCGGACCACAGCCGGAAAAAAGTATGAGAATGAAGAGACTCAGCAAAATCCATTTCAACATAGATATAGAAAACAGTCTCAATTTTTTCACAAATCCTTCTCCTTTTCCTGCAAATTTTTTACCCTTTCTGCGCTTTCAGCGCTAACAGTTGCATTTGAACAATCATGGGATGTTCCTTTGATACGTTTTTTTCTCAAATTGAAATGCGTGGTCTGAAACAGGTACATAACAAGCCCTATGGTAAAAAGGATTATACCCCCAGCCATAATTCTGATTCCCGGATCTTTTCGAATAATCAGATTAACGTAGGGAACACCTTTATTTGTTTCATTTTGAGGATAGAAGTTTTTCAAATGAAAACTGATACCCTGGTAAAAGGCGGGCATGTTTATAGAAATTTTCTTTTTTACCCCATGTTTGAAAGTATTATTGGCGGGATCAATAATTAGGATATCGGCAATAACATCCCGCGCCTTTCCTGCAAAATCAGGGAGAGGAGCATCCTCGTTTTTATAAAATTTTACTTTTAAATTTTCGAGGCTCAACTGCAAATCAGAATGCGGAACCTTCATAACTATCCCCTGTTTCAAAATATTGTTGAACAGATTAAAGCCGGTCGCATAAGATGTGAAATACCCTAATAGAAGGAGAACAAAAGCAACATGCATCACATGAGGCGCAAATTTCAGCACAAAAGCACGGGAACCGGAAAACTTTTCACGTCTTTTTATAAGCGCAGCAACGCTGTCAACAGTACACACAACAGTATTGAGAGTTAGTATAAAAAGAAGAAAAAGGAGCACAAAAAACCACCATGTAACCGTAATTGACTCAAGACCGTAAGTTCTCAACCATTCAAAAAGCATAAGTCTGTCAAGAGGCGCAAATACCGATGGATGAGAACGAAAAAAGAAAAAACCGATCTCAAAATCAAGCACAACAGCCAAAAGAATACAGACAGTAAGGGCTGAACTCCCAAAAAAATTCCATGTATTTTTAATGGCTACCATATCAACACCGGCATCCTGAACCTCCCTGTTTCAGGAAGATAATTAAAGAAAAATACCAGAACAAATCCAGCCACGACAAAGGCGGCTCTATGTTCTACCCTCCATCTTTTTAAAAGGTGAAGATGGAAAAAACATGCGTAATAAAACCATGTGGCTGCCGATGAGGTAAGGGTATAGTTGGTCCACACCACAGGGCTTGACCAGCCCAGATATGACCAGACCTGAACGGAAAAAAGGGCCAGTGAATAACAAGAAAAGCCCCAGATGATAAACCTGGGAAAAACAGGACGTTCTCCTTTGTCTTTTCGAAAAATAAACAAAAGCGCCTGAACAGCCCCTGCCCCGAAACATGCATGGGCGATAGTTGTGAACAAAAAGAAAATATGGGAAAATATGGTTCTTGATTGTAGAATAGGGAGATAAAAATCGTTGGGGAAAAAGACCCCGATCAATGCAAAGATGATAATCAGAGGAACAATATAAAGACCCTGTTCAGTTTTTTTGAAGCAAATAAGAACAACTGCCATCATGGCTATACAACCTGGCAGAAAAAAAGGTTCCGCATACATGGGAAGGAGCGGCCAAATAGAGAGATGCCGGATGATGGTAGAAACAAGATTTGCTGCAAGGCCAAGACACAGAAAGAATGTAGACCATGCTTTTTTCGGCAATGGGAGCAGAATCAAGCTTGCTGCATAGAAAACAGCAGCAAGATAAAAAATGTTTATTGATATGTTAGCCGGCAAAGTCAATTGTATATCGCCTTTTCTCCAAAAAAAATCCCCAAACTCAAAGCATGAGTTTGGGGACATCCCTTTTTTATCCACAAAATTTTTAGGATTTGCCCAAAAATAAATTTACATTTTGAGGTGTCGAGGCGCTCGCATGACAAGACGCAAGGAGAGCGAATAGCGAGAGCTATTTAACCGACGAGCAACGCAGTCATGCGGGATGGATCGGCGCATCAAAATGTAAATTTATTTTTGGACGAGTCCTTAGTCAACACCCCTGTCCACGAAAGTGCTGTATATATATGTTACAGACAGGTCTTCTGGCTCTCGGATCATCCTACTTACCGCGCCTTCCCTCCCGGCTTTTAGCCAGGAAGTGACATTAAGGGTTCTGTGCAAACCCTAATTGCGGCGTTTGTCCCCGATCACAGCGGCGGGCCCGCTCCCGTTTTGCACGGGATTCCCTATTAAGCCCCTTGGGGCATCGTGTAACTTTTCATTACTATATGCAAAAAAACTGCATCAATGTCAAGAAGAATTTGAGCGGAGTCCCGTTAGAATTGACAACCGACTCCAGCTATCCATGTCCTTGGCGGTGCTGGATAACCATCGACATAGTAATAGCTCTTATCAAATATATT
>Ga0255431_1177_pt1 | contig 10472 bp, 8 predicted proteins | sample ANMaggSeSYBR02J5_FD_182633 | JGI IMG/M metagenome (GOLD analysis project Ga0255431, IMG submission 182633) | Sediment cell enrichment communities from methane seep in Santa Monica Basin, California, United Staets - ANME aggregate JGI... | ecosystem: Environmental > Aquatic > Marine > Cold seeps >... | reverse complement strand
TATTAAAAGTAATATCGATCACAGGAGTTTCTGTTGATGCTGATATAAGATTTGAATTGGTCAGTGCAACTCTTGTGATGCCATTGACATTATCAATATTTTGGGTGATGCTGGAGCCAACGAAACTCTCGTTATCACTGACGCTGCTCACAGTTACAATACTGGAATTGTAGAGCAGGTCAAAAGAAATCCCTGAAATGTTAGTGACGTTTGCAACACTGACCGGGATTGTTATTGTTGAATTTGCCGGAGTAATTGCAGATCCAATAGACAATGTTGATGTGCTTTCCAAATAGACCGTTATTGTCGTGGTGTTTTGATTGCCTGCATTGTCGGTTGCAACTGCAGTAATGGTATTTGCACCTTCAGTCAACATTACTTCTGCACTCCATATGCTACAGTCCACAGCCCCGCTAGCGAGCACTCCGTTCACTGTGACCGATGCGATACCTGATAGGTCAGATGCAGTGCCTGTGACTATGATTGTATCATTGGCGATACTTGCGCCGTTGGTTGGGGATATAATAGTCAGAACCGGTGGAATGAGGTCTGTGCCAGATAAGTTCGTACGCAGTATCACAAGACCGTTCCAATAATCGGCAACGTAGGCATAACTGCCTGGAACTGCAACACCTACTGTAAATCCTGCCGTATCATAACTACCTGCAAGGGTCGGGGCGGCTGGATTGTTGATATCAACAATAACAAGACCTTTATAATGATCAGCAACATAGGCGTAGTTGCCTGAAACTGCAACATCGTGTGCATCTCCTGCCGTATCATAACTACCTGCAAGACTAGGGGCAGCCGTGTCGTTGATATCAACAATAACAAGACCATTATCATCATCGGCAACGTAGACGTAACTGCCTGAAACTGCAACAACGTGCGCATCTCCTGCCGTATCATAACTACCTGAAAGAGTAGGTGCGGCTGGATTGCTTATATCAATAATCACAAGACCGTTATTACCATCGGCAACGTAAGCATAGCTGCCTGAGACTGCAACACTCGCTGCATATCCTGTATCATAACTACCTGCAAGAGTAGGTGCGGCTGGATTGCTGATATCAATAATCACAAGACCGTTAAAAAAATCGGCAACGTAGGCATAGCTGCCTGATATTTTAATATCGTAAACAAGACCTAAAGTATGTATCCTCCCAAGTTCAAAAGGTTGTGAAGGATTACTAATATCAAGAACTACTAAATCCTGTCCCTGTCCAACATACGCATAGTTCCCAGATGCAGCAGTTGCATAAGTCTCGCCACCGAAATGTCCTTCTAATGTCAGGTTTACATCTTCTGCGGTTCCGATTCCTGCACTCATCACACACATGACGGCGGTCATAAGCACAATCGTCAATATCCTGTACTTGTTAATGCTGTTGCTTACAGCGGTATAGCTGCTTTTAATATTTTTATTACTCATAATTCACTCACCTTCCCTGCCAGATAGAACGCGATCTTGGCAGCATCACCAATATCCACACGCCCATTTCCGTTGAAATCTGCATTCAGGTCTTTCGGCACTTCACCGGCTACTATGAATGCCACCTTTGCAACATCGCCAATATCAACCCTGCCGTTACCGTTGAAGTCGCCTTTGATCCCGACTGTGATCTGACCGTCCACCACAACTGCAGGTGTGTACGGATTAAACTCAGAATCGCTGAATTCTACATTCTGAAGGTCCAGAAATGTAGAACTACTTGACCCACAAGTGATATTAAAAGTAATATCGATCACAGGAGTTTCTGTTGATGCTGATATAAGATTTGAATTGGTCAGTGCAACTCTTGTGATGCCATTGACATTATCAATATTTTGGGTGATGCTGGAGCCAACGAAACTCTCGTTATCACTGACGCTGCTCACAGTTACAATACTGGAATTGTAGAGCAGGTCAAAAGAAATCCCTGAAATGTTAGTGACGTTTGCAACACTGACCGGGATTGTTATTGTTGAATTTGCCGGAGTAATTGCAGATCCAATAGACAATGTTGATGTGCTTTCCAAATAGACCGTTATTGTCGTGGTGTTTTGATTGCCTGCATTGTCGGTTGCAACTGCAGTAATGGTATTTGCACCTTCAGTCAACGTAACCTCTGCACTCCATATGCTACAGTCCACAGCCCCGCTTGCAAGCATTGCGTTCACTGTGACCGATGCGATACCTGATATGTCAGATGCAGTGCCTGTGACTATGATTATATCATCGGTGATACTTGCACCGTTGGTTGGGGATATAATAGTCAGAACTGGTGGAATGAGGTCTGTGCCAGATGCGTTCATGCGCAGGATCACAAGACCGTTAGATTCATCGACAATGTAAGCGTAGCTGCCTGAAACTGCAACATCGTACGCATATCCTGCCGTATCATAACTGCCTACAAGGGCTGGGACGGCCGGGTCGTTGATATCAACAATAACAAGACCGTTATCAGCATCGGCAACGTATGCATAGCTGCCTGAAACTGCAACATCGTATGCACTTCCTACCGTATCATAACTGCCTACTAAGGTTGGGGCGGCCGGGTCGTTGATATCAACAATAACAAGACCCTTATTCCCATCGGCAACGTAGGCGTAACTACCCGAAACTGCAACACCTACTGTAAATCCTGCCGTATTATAACTGCCTACAAGAGTAGGTGTGGCTGGGTTGCTGATATCAACAATAACAAGACCGTTATCATTATCAGCAACGTATGCATAGCTGCCTGAAACTGCAACATCGTACGCACTTCCTACCGCATCATAACTGCCTACAAGGGTTGGGGCGGTCAGGTCGTTGATATCAACAATAACAAGACCCTTATTTCCATCGGTAACGTAGGCGTAACTACCCGAAACTGCAACACCCCGCGCATATCCTGCCGTATCATAACTGCCTACAAGAGTGGGTGTGGCTGGGTTGCTGATATCAACAATAACAAGACCCTTATTCCCATCGGCAATGTAAGCGTAGCTGCCTGAAACTGCAACATCGTACGCACTTCCTACCGCATCATAACTGCCTACAAGGGTTGGGGCGGCCGGGTCGTTGATATCAACAATAACAAGACCGTCCCATCTATCGGCAACGTATACATAGCTGCCTGAAACTGCAACATCGTTCGGACTTCCTACCGTATCATAACTGCCTACAAGGGTTGGGACGGCCGGGTCGTTGATATCAACAATAACAAGACCGTCCCATCCATCGGCAACGTATACATAGCTGCCTGAAACTGCAACATCGTTCAGACTTCCTACCGTATCATAACTGCCTACAAGAGTAGGTGTGGCTGGGTCGTTGATATCAACAATAACAAGACCGTCCCATCCATCGGCAACGTAGGCGTAACTACCCGAAACTGCAACACCATACGCATATCCTGCCGTATCATAACTGCCCACAAGAGTAGGTGTGGCTGGGTTGCTGATATCAACAATAACAAGACCGTTACTATAATCGGCAACGTAGGCGTAGCTGCCCGATATTTTAATATCTAAGACAATACCTGAAGTATGTATCCGCCTAAGTTCTAAAGGTTGTGAAGGATTGCTTACATCAAGAACTACTAAATCCTGTCCCTGTCCAATAAACGCATAGTCCCCGGACACAGCAGTTGCATGAATTACGCCACCGAAATGTCCTTCTAATGTTATGTCCACATCTTCTGCGGTTCCGATTCCTGCACTCATCACACACACGACGGTGGTCATAAGCACAATCGTCAATATCCTGTACTTGTTAATGCTGTTACTTACAGCGGTATGGTTGATTTTAATACTTTTTTTAGCTTCTTCTTTTTGAATACAATCAAAATCTGTTTTCACTCTAAGTGCCATTTCTATTACCTCATTTGCTTATTCTATGTTCATTTAAAAATTTCATTATCATGCACAATTCTTGAAATTCCTGTTATTCTTTCAATTTCACCAACTTTCGATTCGTATTTATTGAAAATATATTCAATACTTTTACGCTCCGCATCCGTGGAATAAACAACAATTCGTAAATGCATGTAAATGCAACAATACCATAAATACTATAAATAATTTTCCTCTTAAATGGAGGATACTATAATATAGGCATATCTATTATATGTGTACTATAGCTATATATACTATAAAAACTAATAGCGATATAATCAATATAAATAATAAATAAATCTGCAAAGTCATTTTACAGGGGAATTGATATGAACTCATTAATTATTGCAATAACTGGAATTATGCTTCTTTATTTAGCATATGTATTCTACGGATCAAGAATCTCGAATTTACTGGATATCTCAGATGACAATATAACGCCTGCACACATATTTATAGGTGGAAAGGATTATAAACCTACAATAAAAGAAATCTTATTTGGACATCATTTTTCATCGATCGCAGGCGCCGGTCCTATAATAGGTCCGGTTGTAGTTGCAGCTCTTTTTGGCTGGGTACCGGCATTTCTATGGATCATTATAGGCTCGATTTTTATTGGCGGAGTTCATGACATGACGTCATTGGTGGCATCTATGCGCCATCAAGGTAAGAGCATTGCAACCGTAGCAGGAAATGTTATGAGTAAAAGGGCACAGTTGATCTTTGGTGTATTTATCTGGTTTACGCTTATACTCATTGTGGCAGTGTTTGTAGTAGTAGCAGTAAACGCATTTATAAATAAACCGGAGATTGTGCTCCCCACAATAATGTTGATACCTATTGCAATTTTAGTGGGGATTATGAAAGAAAAATTTGGACTTGATACTTGGGTTAGAACAATTATAGGACTGGTATTTCTATTTATGTTCATATATCTTGGCTTGGACTACCCGATCAGTCTCCCAGCAGATGTTGCATTCAATTACTGGGTTGTGATCCTTCTTGTTTATGCATTTATAGCTTCAATACTACCTGTGAATGTACTGCTGCAGCCCAGGGACTATCTAGCATCTTTTGTACTTTTTATCGGACTGGGTCTTGGACTGCTTGGTATTGCAGTTGTCCATCCTACAATAACTACACCTGCTTTTATTAGTTTCAACAGCAGCGCGGGATATATGTGGCCAATAATGTTCGTAACCCTTGCCTGTGGTGCTATTTCCGGTTTTCATTCATTAGTCAGTAGTGGTACAACTTCTAAACAGATCGAAAAGGAATCACATGCACAACCGCTAGGATACGGTGCAATGCTGGTAGAAAGTGTACTGGCGATCCTGGCATTACTGGCAGTCACTGCCGGATTGAAATGGACTTCCAGTGATCCTGCAGTGATTCCTTATCCGGAACTTCTTGAGCAAGGTTGGATATTGACATTCGGTACTGGTTACGGTCAACTGGTAGCACCCTTCTTAGGAGTCACACTTGGCACTATAGTTGGCATGATGATGATAAAAACCTTTGTGATGACCACACTGGATACTGCATCAAGGGTCGGCATGTTCATAGGTACGGAACTTTTTGGAAGTAAAGGTCTCGGCCTAAAGGTTATGGATTACAGGTATGTATCGACTATAGTGCTATTAGTACCTGCAGGGGCACTGGCCCTTACCAACAGCTGGGTAAAAATCTGGCCTATATTCGGATCAGCCAACCAGCTGATCGCAGCTCTTACACTGTTTGTGGTGACCATATGGCTCGTGGGAATGAAAAAGCCCTCAAGATATACACTATATCCTGGTATCTTTATGCTGCTGACAACAATTGCTGCACTGGTGACCCTTGCGCTAAAATTCATACCGGAAGGAGATTATGTACTTGGAGGTATCAGCATCATCCTGCTTATCCTTGCAGTTTTTGTAGTAGTTGAGACCATATCCAGTTGGCGCAGGGTTCAGGAGAGTAGTTAGCAGCTTTAATTAGAGTTATATCGGCAGTCCAAGCCAGCTGAATACTCCGATCATCTTCAGGCTCATATATATCATCATAGTAATGAAAATATACCTCAACTGCTTTGCTGGCAGCTTATGAGCCACTATTACACCTACCTGTGCCATCGGTACACTCGTAGCTGCGAGCACAAACCATGCAGTCAGGTTTACATATCCGATCGAGTGAGGCGGAAGCCCCTCAACTCCAAGTCCGTTAATTATAAAACCGAACACCCCCCCAATACTGGTAAATATCATAAGGGCAGCCGATGTCCCAACAGCCTGGTGCATTTTAAATTTTAGTACAAGTATCATTACAGGGATCATCAATATACCTCCACCGATCCCTATCATACCACTAACGATGCCGATCGGGAAACCCCATGCAGCCCAGAGTGCGGGATTATCCTCAGGCTCTTGCCCTGGTTTGGGTGGTTTTATAGTGACCATCCAAAACGCACCTGCGAGAATTCCAAGAACAAAAATTAACTTTAACACTTCACCCGGAAGATGTGAAGCTATAGTAGCTCCGATCAATGCTCCGATTGCACCTGCGATACCAATAAAGATGGCTGCCCTCCACCAGACCGTACCCATCTTATTATGACCAAAGGCACTGCTCATCACTGTTGAAAGCACAACAAGCAGGTTCGTCCCGAAAGCTACCCTAATTGCAATATCAGGTGAAAATCCCATAGATGTATAGACCCAGTACAGCACAGGAACCATGATAAAACACCCACCAAGACCGAGCAGTCCGCTGGCAAGCCCGACTAACATTCCTGTAATGGAAAGTGCAATGACTGCTGTTATTAGATCCATAATCTCATATTTTTATATAATGCCTGATCCGTATAAATCTTCATACGGCACTTATCTACTGTAGATAACTTTCATGTAGTTATCGCATATAGAGGCTGTCCAACAATTATCAAGTCACCAATAAATCTGCGTATCCGCTCAAATATAAGGGTAACTTACTCTATTTTGAAATCGAAAGCCTGCTTAAGCACTTGATTTAGATAATCCGGATATGCATTTTACCCTGCTTTTTGAAGTGGATACATTATTTCTGCTTCATTTTGCTCCAGGAGCATGAATCTGCCATTCTCAGTCACATATCCCAGACTTAAGTGCCAAGACCTTTAAGTAATACTATGCATCACTATTTTGCATTTTATCCGTCAACCCTATGGCAAGATTGCCATTCAACATATTCCATAAACCATACATACACAGCGCCTGCTCGTCATCCTGCATCTGCAACAACCTCCCCACCCCATCATTATCGAATACCCCTACAACTACAGTCCTTAGACCCAGCGAGACCACCTGCAGCTAGACATTCCGGGCCGCATGCCCCACCTCCATATGCACACCGTACCCCACTCCCACTATCTAACGAGGCCTGAATAGAATATACCGTTTTATTTTACATTTGTAGCGCCTTGAAACAAATCATCTAATATATCTGAGGGGATATTTACATACTAACTCCAAGGCGCCATTAAACATCTGTAATGTTCATACTTAATATTATCGAAAAAATGATGGTAAAGGATTATTCCTTTAGCTCCTATGAGTCCATATGTAATCTTATTGCCAATAACAAATGGAATATTCCATAGTCTACAATGACGTCAGCTTAAAGCACTTCGGTATGGTCAGCCCAACTTCCCAATCCCCTCATCAAACGCCGCAACAACATCCCTCAGGTTTGCAGGGTCATACATATCCCCATTCACAATAACCCTCTCCATACCCTGGACATAATGCACATCCCTCTTCATAAATATAGTAGCACCCAGCAAGTACAGTTTAGGAAAAATCCCAAGCATCTCAGGACTGGGCTGTGCAAACCCGGGCGGCGAGCCAGACAGGTCGAACATATCCACCAGTTCCAGTTCCATAGGACCATTACACCTTCCCGTACAACCTGGAGGCACCTCACCAAAGAACCTGGCAGTATGGCAGGAACGGGCATACGACACAGCAATAAATTCAGCATGACCGGCCACAGGCAGTCCCGTCCTGAGCGCAGCCTCGACCGTCCTCAATTCCAGGTCGGTCTCAAGAGCCGATACACCCATATCCCTGAAAAATCCCAGTGTCCTGCTGTAGTTAAGATTGGTCTGCAAAAAAGCATCCTTCACCCCTTTGGATTCATCCCGCAACAGATGGTCCACCCACGGACATGCCTCGGACGTATGCACAATACCCCGCCCTGCCACCACAGCACTAAAACCATCCAGCACACCATCCCGATCCAAAGAATACAGCACTCCCACATCATTGACCACCAGTCTTACACCACGCGGCAGCCCCTTAATAAAGTCCAGCACCCTGTCATAATGTTTCTGCGGTGTGATAGGCGTGACCACTGCCAGGTCATCCACCTGTGAAGCAATCTCTGCCACCTCCACCGGACTGGGTAACTTATGGACACAGCACTCACTTCCAATACCAACATTCAACCCGAACTCCTCTGAGAGCTCAAGAACCAGTCCGATCTTTGCCGTATCAGCAGTGCGTATCTCTATCACTCAATAACCTCTAGATATATGAATCATTGATAGGCGTCTTCAAGTACTTACATCTGTCCTGGTCGCACAGCATCATCCAGAAAGGAATCTCCTCCAGCACCCATGCCTTTATCTCGCCTGGTACAGCACCGTCCAGGACCATATCGATAGCACTGCGGTAGGTCCGGATTATGGTTCGTATCATTTCAGGGTTCATGCACCTGCCCACCACCTTCAGGGCAGATACACCTGCATCCATCAGGTCCCCTATACTGCACAGCGAGCAGTCCGTACCAGCATCCAGGATATTATGCAGCCTGTTGTCCTCTGACACCCTGTAATTCGCCCGGCATGGCAGTCCCAGGCTGATACTTTCGTCGGCATTGTGAATCAGGTGACAGGTGCCGTTAATGTTAGAACACCCAAACTGTCCGAACAATTCAAGTTCTATTCCCAGGTCCGATAGCTGGCGTATCTCGTCTATGGTTATCTTGAACGGAAGTACTACTTTGGCGACCCCCATGCCATTAAGCATCTCTAACTGTCCCCTGTTGAAATTATTAAGCAGAACACTGGCATGTATTGGAATTCCCAGTTCCATTTCATGCACCAATGCCAGGGCACCGAACTCGCCCACGATCAGTGCATCCACTCCGGCATCCACCCCCCGCATCACATGCTCGATATACATCTCCTCAAGTGTATCAGCCATAAATGGGGTATTAACAGTATAATCCACAAGCACACTCCTGTCATGGGCATACGCTACAATATCCACTAATTCGGCATTGTCTTTTGCGTTGCAGCTCCTGCCCCTGCCTGAAAGGTTCAGGTTCACAAGTCCGGGTGTCTCCAGGCCAAGGTAGATCTCATCAGCACCCGCTTCTATTACATTTACAGCAGTAGCCATGGATTCGGCAGGAGCCATAAGGTTCATTTTTTTAGGGGAGCCCATAGATCATAATTCCTTAATGGCATGTGCCAGCAAAGGTGCAACTGAGACCCTGCTAACTGCTCTTTCAATTGTATCGGTTGCGATCAGGTCCTTTACGCCTGAATGATATAGTTTGTTTATGGCACTGCCAGCCAGTACCGGGTGGATGCAGGCAACATATACATCGGATGCACCCTGTTCCCTGAGCATGCGCACCGCTTCTGCCATAGTACCGCCTGTGGATATTATATCATCCAGTATCACAACATCCCTGTCACTGACATCAAGGTTCTTTGGGCTCACTTTTACAGTATCGCCGCTTATCCGTTTTTTTTCCAGGTAATCATATTTGATCCCCATCTCCTTTGCAGCCGAAGCTGCCAGTTCTTTTGCACCTTTATCGGGAGCTAATATCACTGGATTGTGCAGGTCCATAGTACTGACAAATTGCCCCATCAAGGGTGCAGCATTAATATTTACGGAATTGCACCTGAAATAGTTAAGTACAGAATTTTCGTGTATATTAACTGTGATCACATTATCAGCTTCAATGGTCCGGGCCACGGCCCTGGCACTGAGCGCTTCGCCCTGGTTGAATATCTTGTCCTGCCTGGCATATCCCATGTAGGGGATTACAACATGGATACTATCGGCCAAACTACATGCATCAATAAGCTGCAACAGTACTACTAAATCCGAGTCGGTTGTTGTGCTTTGTACTATTACAGCTTCCGGACCGATATCATCTATGATGCGGATATACTTCTCGTCGTCCGGGAACGTCTTGAACTTACACAGCGCAAGTTCGCAATTCAGTTTAGCTGCCACTCTGCTTGCTAACAGTTGAGATGCGGGTCCTCCGATTATTTTCAAATTCAAATCCCTCAAATAATCATTCCGGGCCTGTACTGACAATTAGAAATCAGTCATGACCCTGTACTGGTCGATCTCAGCTTTTTGCATGTCTTCCAGGAATACCTCGGTAGCCAACCTGACATCCTTTGCCTTGGTAATGGACCTGCCGACCACAATAATATCGGCTCCGGCACCGCAGGCATCGCTTACTTTCGCAGAACCCGCTTCCAGCTTGCCTATACCTCCGGCTACAGCAACCAGCAACTTGGGATGAATCTTCTTCATATCAGGAATGCTGCCCCATGCGTATGC
>Ga0255431_1218_pt1 | contig 10476 bp, 4 predicted proteins | sample ANMaggSeSYBR02J5_FD_182633 | JGI IMG/M metagenome (GOLD analysis project Ga0255431, IMG submission 182633) | Sediment cell enrichment communities from methane seep in Santa Monica Basin, California, United Staets - ANME aggregate JGI... | ecosystem: Environmental > Aquatic > Marine > Cold seeps >... | reverse complement strand
GGAACAAGTGCGTCGATATTTTCAAGCAGCTTTCTGTATCTGGATTCCCCCATAGCATCAAGAAATTCCAAAAATGTCATTGGATAGAGATAAAGAAAATTTACCTTTCCTACCGGAAATGATCCCGGACCGGACAATTTTACGCCAAGGAGAGAGCCTGCCGCTGCTATGTGAACGCCCTTTTTTTGTTCAGTAAAATATTTTAGTGAATTTAAGGCACGATTTGAAGTTTGAATTTCGTCGAAGATAACCAGATCTGCCCCTGAGCGAATCTCTATCTTCATATAAATGGAAAGCTCCGCCAGTATCCGGTCTGGATTCAGATCACGTTGAAAAAACTGGTCGAGGCCTGGATTTTCTTCAAAATTGCAGTATACAGCGTTTTCGTATTCATTGTGTCCGAATTCCTTTAGTATGAACGTTTTTCCTGTTTGCCTGGCGCCTTGCAAGATAAGCGGCTTTTTTTGGGGGGATGATTTCCATGCTAACAATTTTGCGTATATATCTCTTTTCATGATATAAAATATCATGCTACAAATGAAATCCGATGTCAAGAGTTTTTCAGTTAAAATATGTGATAATTATCACTTTATTCGGACGTAAAAAGTGACTTATTACACAAAATAAGCTGGAAGAATCTATGGACGTTCCTAAATTCAACGTCATCAGTCGTTGCAATTTTACCTTGATATTTGATTCCTAAATCCATAATCTAAAAAAAACATATGGATTAACGGAATACAAGTTTTTTCGAGTTTTTTACAGGGGCTGAACTATTACAAATATATTTTCTACAAATATCTCGTACATATCAGTGTAGGGGAACCATCCCGAAAATTTGTATTTGGTAATCAAAGCGAGAAAGGATTTACCATGAAAATAATATTTGGCTTATTCGTTCTTTATGTTATTTATAGAATAGTCAAGGGGTTTGTTTCAAACAAGAAGTTGCCAGGTACATCCGGAATCACATTTAGAGTTGGAGTTTCCGGTCACGGAAGATATCAAGGTAATTATAAACGAAATAAACTCTTGAGTGGTGGAAAGCCTGCCAAGTGGTATGAAAGTGGTCAAAGTATCAACATCCAGGGTTACAATATATTTGATGGAATGATATATGTAGGAGAGACTTTGCCTGATTCCTACGGATATGAAAATGATGCCTGTCTTATCAATCCGAAGCTTAAAGTCTTTCCTGCCGAACCTTGGGAAGCAGGGTACGGGCTGGGATATTGGTTGCAATATGAGCGCATTTCTGCAAAATGCCGTGGTGCCTATCTCAAATGGTTGGCAAACGGTCGTTCGGAGCCGAAAGCCAATATCGGCTATGTTTTTCTGTTCTTTTATGGCCTTGAGCGATGTCTGTTTGTTGACGGTCAAGAAGGAAAAGTTTCAGAAAAAGAGCGTGTCGCAATTGTCACGGAAGTAAATCGACTCCTCCAAATTTACGGAAGCAATCGTTCTTTTCGTGGCTATGCCAGTAATTTTCTTGCAATGGAATGGATTCTTTTTCAAAGTAATCAACCTGTTCCCGACTACCTTGATTTCGATGACAGATACTGTTCAGAGCTTTTTTATGTTGTTTTGGCAAAGTATGTTGTTGCTGGAAAACCGATTCCGGCAGAAGTGGCACTTCAGTGGATGATTCTCCATCCGGAATTCAATTTACGGACGCCTGCACTGCGCTGTGAGAAGGAGTTTCGTGAAATGTTTGTTCGCAGTTACAAACAAAAGTTTGGCGATGGCCTGGTGGTTAAGCCGAATAAAACACTGTTAAAGATTGAATATCAAGCAGCCAGCCCATCAATACAAATTGATTTAAAGCTCAAGAGTTCAGACCTGCCGCATCCTTTTATTCTAACCGCTCCTCTGAAAAAGTTCAGTGTATTGGCAGAAGAATGTACCTGCAAACTGGAGTCATATAGTCGGTTCCTGGGACGTAAAAATAGTGATTCAAAATCATTGGCTGCTATCACGTTGCTTCCGAAGGAACTCCTGAATCAGGTTCCGATGGCTGAAAAATTTAAAAATCGCCTTGCTCAGGTTTGCAAGGCAGGGCCAGGACAGATTTCAGTTGATGATCTTTATAATAATTTAGATGAAAAATTACCCGACAAATTTGGCAAAAAAGAATCGGAAACTTTGGCAGTTTTTGTTGAAAACATGGGATTCGGCATTGTCCCGGATGTTCGCTACCACAAAATGAAGCCGAATATAGATGGCAAGGTGGTCATCTTTCAGCATGGCCACGGGGCTGACTTCCAGCCATCAAAAGAGTTCCATACTGTTGGCACTATCCTGCGTCTTGCCGCTATAGTCAGCCAAACAGATACGGAACAAAACCTGCTGCCTGCAAAAGAAGAAATGCTTCAAAGCCTGATTCAGGATAATTGTAAGTTGACTGATATAGAAAAGGTTTCTCTGCTGGGTTTTCTGCATTGGTGCCTCAGAACCCCGCAAGGTATTGTCGGACTTAAACAGCGCCTTGCAAAAGTCAGTCAGGATAGAAAGATCGCCATCAGCCATATTTTGATAGCAATTGCTCACACAAATGGACGTATTGAACCGAAAGAGGTAAAACAACTGGAAAAGCTGTATGCCACGCTTGGTTTAAAAAAGGATCAGGTTGCAAGCGACATTCATGCCCTGGTTGCTCCGGGTGAGCCTGTTAGCCTACCAAAGTCAACTGTTGTTGAGGCTTCTCCTGCAAAAGATTTTTGTTTGAATAAAGAATTGATTCGCGTACGTGAAGAGGAAACCAAACAGGTTAAAGGGGTGCTTGAAGGAATTTTCGCTGATCAAGAGGATGACGGAACAGAACCTGGCTCCATTCCTGCCGCTATTATTAAAGCAACCGGCCCATTGGCAGGGTTGGATAAAGCTCATCAGAATTTTTTTCATCAACTCCTGAAACAGGAGACGTGGAAGCGCTCCGCACTCAATGAGATATGCAAGGAACAGGATCTGATGGTTGATGGGGCCATGGAAGTTCTTAATGAATGGGCATTTGATAATGCTAATGCTCTGCTTATTGACGATGGAGAGCCGGTTTATGTAGATGTTAATCTTGCAAAGGAAATTGTTAATGCCTAATGACAACAAACAACGCCTCCGTCCACGAGAGAGGGATGCTATCATTCAGTCATTGCGTGCCGGTGTTACGCCACGTACCGGTTTGCAACATATTCAGGTCGGACGTGTTCGGGAAGTTGAAGCTCTGCTGAAAGACATTGAACGAATTATAGACGGAGGCTCAGCCTTTCGCCTTATCATAGGAGAATTCGGTTCCGGAAAGAGTTTCTTTCTGCAATTAATCCGTTCCATTGCATTGGAAAAAGGGTTGGTCACAGTCCACGCAGACCTGTCTCCGGACAGAAGGCTCTATGCTTCAGGTGGGCAGGCGAGAAACCTTTATGCCGAGCTTATGCGCAATCTCTCTACCCGTACGAAACCTGATGGAAATGCGCTTTCCAGTGTAGTTGAACGCTTTATTACCGAAGCCAGACGAGTGGCTAACACTTCAATGGCTACAGTCGATTCTGTAATTGCGAACCGCCTGAGCCATTTGTCCGAACTGGTTGGCGGATACGATTTTGCCAAGGTGATTGCTTCGTACTGGAAGGGATATGAGCAAAACAACGAACAACTGAAATCTGATGTGATCCGTTGGCTTCGTGGGGAATTTACAACAAAAACCGATGCACGTAAAGCTCTGGGAGTGAGAACAATAGTTAATGATGCCAACGTCTATGATCACTTTAAACTGCTGGGTTTGTTTATCAGGCAAGCCGGATATGGCGGCCTTTTGGTTAATTTTGACGAGATGGTCAACCTTTACAAACTATCAAGCCAGAGAGCGCGAGTTTCAAATTTTGAACAGATTTTACGAATGCTGAATGACTGTTTACAAGGAAGCGCCGAGTACATCGGCTTTCTTTTGGGAGGAACACCGGATTTCCTCTTTGATCCACGCAAAGGTCTATTTAGCTACGAAGCCCTGCATTCCCGCCTTGCAGAAAACTCATTTGCGCGAGAGGCCGGTGTCATAGACTATTCAGCGCCCACCTTGCATCTTGCCAATCTTGCTCCGGAAGAGCTGCTCATTCTTCTCAGAAACTTACGGCATGTCTTTGCCGCAGGAGATACTAATAGATATCTTGTTTCCGATGAAGGACTTACTGCATTTTTGGCGCACTGCTCAAAAAGGATCGGCGACGCATACTTTAGAACGCCTCGCAATACTATCAAAGCCTTTGTTGACCTGCTTGCCGTTCTCGACCAGAGTTCAGGATTAAACTGGACTCAATTGATCGAACAGGTACATGTGGAAGAGGAACAGAATACAGACATGCCGCTTATTGAAGGTAGCGGCTCGAATGTTGACGAGTTGGCAACGTTTAAGATCTGAGGTTTTAGATGAGTGAATCCCAAGGCTTTAATCGGTTACATGGATGAAACTAACGGATAATGAGATAAGAGATATTAATCGCTATCTGGATGAAGGCAAACCGCTGCCGGAGAAATACTGATTTTTGCTGTTTGAGGACAAGCGGGAGGTAGGGTTGGTCTGGAACGGAAAAAGAGAGGGAAATTTGAAATGAAAAATATACCTTCTTCAATAAGAGACAATCACAAAAGAGGCTGTGTAGGAGACTTTTTAAAACAGCAAATTGACAAAGGAAGCAACCTCTCAATTGTGTCGGCATATTTCACGATTTATGCATATCAGCGGCTGAAGAATAGTTTGGATAATATTGAGTCGCTTAATTTTCTGTTTGGCGAACCAACTTTCATTAAAAATATTGACCCGTCAAAAACAGATAAAAAAGAATTTAAAATTGAAGATGACAAACTTGTAATCCCGATTGAAAGCAGATTACAACAAAAATCAATAGCAAAAGAGTGCAGTGACTGGATAAAAGACAAAGTTAAAATAAAATCAATGGTAAAGCCAAACTTCCTGCATGGCAAAATGTATCATGTAAAAAACAGTAATGGTGTTCAAAAAGCAATCCTTGGAAGCTCAAATTTCACTGTAAACGGCTTGGGTCTCGGAGGCAGTCCGAATATTGAGCTCAATATGGAAGTGACTGACGATAGAGACAGGACTGATTTGTTAAACTGGTTTGAAGAAATCTGGAATGATGATACCGGCCTTGTGGAAGATGTGAAAGATGAAGTCCTTAAATATATTGAGCAGCTTTATATAGAAAACGAGCCGGAATTTATATATTTTAAAACTCTTTTCCATCTATTTGAAAAGTTTTTATCAGAGCAAAGGCAAGGCGGCCTTTTAAATGAGAATACAGGTTTTTTTGAAACAAAAGTATGGAATATGCTCTATACATTCCAAAAGGATGCCGTCAAAGGCGTAATAAATAAAATCCTTCAACATAATGGGTGTGTGCTTGCCGACAGTGTTGGGCTTGGAAAAACTTTTGAAGCCTTGGCGGTTATTAAATATTTTGAACTCTTAAATTATAAAGTACTCGTGTTGTGTCCGAAAAAATTGAGCGATAACTGGACGCTGTATCAGGCTCAAAACAACAGCCTGTTAAATCCGTTAGTCGATGACAGATTGGGTTATACTGTTCTCAGCCATACTGATTTAAGCAGGGAATCAGGCAGATCCGTCACTAACATAGATCTCGGGACAATCAATTGGAGCAATTATGACCTTGTTGTAATAGATGAATCACACAATTTCAGAAACAACACAAAAGGCAAACGGGATGAAAATGGAAATTTAATAAGAAAGAGCAGATACGAGAAATTGATGGATGACATTATAAATTCCGGTGTAAACACAAAAGTTCTGATGCTCTCGGCAACTCCGGTAAACAACAATCTGAAAGATTTAAGAAACCAGTTATATTTCATTTCAGGCGGCAGGGATGACAGCTTTTATGAAAAAACCGGTGTTAAAAACATTGCGCAAACGATTAAAAATGCTCAAACCGTATTTACACAGTGGGCTGACCCCAAAAAAATGCACATCGCAATACAAAAGAACTCCTTGAACGACTGGACTCGACTTTTTTTAAACTTCTTGATGAACTCACTATTGCCCGTTCCAGAAAGCATATACAAACCTATTATAAAGATGAGATGAAACGGATCGGGGCCTTCCCCAAAAGGCTTCTTGTTATATCAAAAGCTCCGGATATTGATACAATAAACGAATTTCCTTCTTACGATAGAATAAACAAAGAAATAATGACTTATAAACTTTCTCTGTTTAATCCGTCGGCCTATGTAAAGTATGAGCACAAGGCTTTTTATGAAGAAAAAGCGGGAAAAACGATTGCAGCTTTTTCGCAGGAAAAAAGAGAATATTTTCTCATTGGAATGATGAAGATAAATTTCCTCAAAAGACTTGAAAGCTCTATTGAATCCTTTGAAATCTCCATGGAAAGAACAATAGACAAGATAAGCGGGCTTGAAAAGCGGATATTTGACTTTAAACAAAGAGCCATAGATTCAAACCAGATTTCAGAAGAGATCAAGGCGCCTGAAATATATGATGAAGATGATGCTGACCTTAATGATGCAAACAGTATCGGTAAAAAATTAAAATTCAATCTTGCGCATCTGGATTTGGATTTATGGCTAAAAGATTTAAAAAGCGATAAAGATGCTTTAGTGCTTCTAAAGGCAAGCGCCCAAGCCGTAACGCCTGACAGAGATAAAAAACTTTCAGTATTAAAAGAATTAATAAAAGACAAAATAGATAAGTCTCTCAACAGCGGAAACAAAAAAGTAGTTATTTTTACAGCCTTTGCTGATACTGCCAACTATCTCTATGAAAACCTTAAAGATTATACAAAAAAGGATTTAGGTTTAAATATAGCCCTTGTTATTGGAAGCGGCGCAAATAAAACAACGTTTGGCAAAACTGAGTTTGGTCATATTCTTGCCAATTTTTCTCCAGTCTCAAAAAGCAGAAGCAAAATCCCTGCAATGCCTCAAAATGCCGAGATAGATATACTTATTGCCTCAGACTGTATTTCAGAGGGGCAGAACCTGCAGGATTGTGACTACCTTGTCAATTATGATATACACTGGAATCCGGTAAAGATAATACAGAGATTTGGACGAATTGACAGGCTTGGGAGTAAAAATGATAGAATTCAGCTTGTAAACTTCTGGCCGACCGATGATTTAAATAATTATATCAATCTTAAAGACAGGGTTAAAGCAAGAATGGCTCTTGTTGATATTGCGGCAACTGGAGAAGAGAACCTCCTTGAAACAGACCGGATCCAGGATTTGATAGAAGATGATCTGAAATTTAGAAACAGGCAGTTAAAAAAACTTCAAAAAGAGGTTCTGGATTTAGAAGAATTGGATGAGAACATTTCTTTGAGTGAATTTACTCTTGATGACTTCAGAATAGAACTGACCAATTATATGGATAAAAACAGGCAAAAACTTGAAGATGCTCCATTTGGCCTTTACGCAGTAGCTCCTTCGCCTTCAGGCAACTTTTGTAAAGCATCTGATTTTTCGGAAATAAGCGAGAATGCAAAAGCGATCATTAAGCCCGGCGTTATTTATTGTCTGAAGCAAAAAGGAAATACCGATGGAAATGAAGCCGTGAATCAGTTGTCTCCATATTTTTTGGTTTATATAAGAAAGGACGGCACGGTTCGTTTTAATTATACACACCCCAAACAGATACTTGAGATTTTCAGGCTGCTGTGCAGCAGAGCAAATAAACCTTATGAAGAATTATGCGATATTTTCAATAATGAGACAGATAACGGCTCACAAATGGATAAGTACAACAAACTTTTAAAAACCGCTATTGCTGAAATAAACTCTGTATTTAAAAAAAAGGTGAAGATTGGACTAACCCGTAACAGAGGAGCTTTGCTTATTCCGAAAGCAAAACAGGCAGACAAAACCGATCATTTTGAATTGATAACATGGCTGGTGATCAAATAAGAGATGAAAATGGAACTCAGGCAGAAAATACAAAACGCAATAAACGATTTTAAAAATCCCGATTTATTTGAAGCCGGCATAAATCTGTTTAAAACTCTCGGTTACTACACGCAGAGGCAAAGCAGACTTGATAACCGTACTTTTGAAGGCTTTTACAATGATTTTATAGACAGAAACGACAATATCCCTGATATTGAAAAATTTAAACAAAAAGCCCTGACTTCAGATTGGCAAAACATTGAGATGCTTTTTCAGCTTACAGAATCTGAAATGAGCAGCCAGGGCGCCCTGTTTGGTGCTAGCAGGATTGATAACACCATTATAGAAGCATACCTTTTCTTTGCAATTGAACTGAAAAAAAGAGATTACAGCCGGACAAAGCTTTCCGATATCACCAGATATTTGAACAGGGTCTTTCCCATGCCGGTAATGGTTCTTTTTAAGTATGGCGGGTGTTTAACCTTTTCCGTTATCAAGAGAAGACTCCACAAAAGAGATGAAAGTCGTGATGTCCTGAAAAAAGTAACCCTTATTAAAGATATAAAAATCAAAGACCCGCATCGGGCGCATATTGAGATACTTTTTGATTTAAGTCTGGAGGAATTAAGAAAAAAATATGCTGTCACAAACTTTGTGGAGCTTCATAATGCGTGGCGCAAAACGCTGGATAGTTCCGAGCTTAACAAAAAATTCTACAAAGAGCTTGCGAACTGGTATTTCTGGGCGTTGCGGCAAGTTGAATTTCCGGATGATGCTGAAAAAAACAAAGAGATTAGAAACTCTACCAGCGTTATCCGGATGATAACCCGTTTGATATTTGTCTGGTTTTTAAAAGAGAAAAAGCTGGTTCCCGAAATCCTGTTTAACAAGAAGGCGCTGGATGAATATTTAAAATACGACGATATCAATAGCAGCACCTATTATAAGGCAGTTTTGCAGAATCTCTTCTTTGCGACTTTAAATACAAAGATGAAAAAAGATGATCCTGAAAGCCGCAAATTTGTTAACCGCCAGTATGGCGTTCAAGCATTTTACAGGTATGAAAGATTTTTTAAGGATAAGAAAAAAGCATTAAAACTGTTTGAAGCCATTCCATTTTTAAACGGAGGGTTGTTTGAAAACCTGGATAAAAACATCGGCAAAGACAATGAAGTAAGAATTGATTGTTTTTCAAACAGACCCGTACACGCAAAGAATTTGAAAGTACCTGATTGTCTCTTTTTTGGTGATGAAGTCGTAATTGATTTAAGCAAAGAATTTGGCAGTAACAAGCGGAAAAAAGAAAAGGTGCGCGGGATTATCCACACTTTAAATTCCTACAAATTTACCATTGATGAAAATACTCCCATTGAAGAAGAAATAGCACTTGATCCGGAGTTGCTGGGAAAGGTTTTTGAAAACCTGCTGGCCAACTATAACCCGGAAACACAAACTACGGCACGAAAACAAACAGGATCATTTTACACGCCCAGGGAAATCGTCAATTATATGGCGGATGAATCCCTGATTGCATACCTTGAAGGCAAATTAATTGAGCTGTATGAGAAAGAATCCGGGTTCATTCAAAAAACGCCGCCTTCTCAGAAAAACATGTTTGGCAAGCAAAAACCGGTTCAAACAAAAATAACACCATCCAAATCAAAAATATCCGCTGAAGTAAAAAAAGAGATCAACAATAAATTCCTTCATCTGCTTTCATACTCAACCGAAGATCACCTTTTCTCAAAAAAAGAAGTAAAAATTATTATCACTGCCCTGGACAATTCTAAAATTCTGGATCCTGCCTGTGGATCAGGCGCTTTTCCCATGGGCATTTTGCATAAAATGGTGCATATTCTCTCAAAACTTGACCCTCAAAACAAGCAGTGGAAGCAACGGCAGATCGAAAAACAGAACCGACAAATCAATGAAGATATTTCTTATGCTAAAAAAATAAATGATGAAAAAGCCAGAAGCAAAGCGCTTAATGAACTAAAAGAAAGACTGGCAGCTATTAATGATGCGTTTGATAACAACGAACTTGATTATGGCCGCAAACTCTATCTGATCGAAAACTGCATATTTGGTGTGGACATCCAGCCGATTGCTGTACAGATTGCAAAACTTCGTTTTTTTATATCCCTGATAGTTGATCAGAAGACTGATAACAATAAGGAAAATCTGGGGATTCTTCCTCTGCCGAATTTAGAGACCAAGTTTGTTGCGGCCAATACGTTGATTGGAATTGAAAAGGGATTGGGGAATCTGTTTGAGCTAAAAATTAAGGAAAAGGAAAAAGAGCTGGCAAAAGTTCGTCAGAAACATTTTTCCGCCCGAACTCCGAAAACAAAGGCAAAATATCGTGAGATAGACAAACAGCTCAGAGCTGAACTCGTCCAATTGTTAATCGAAAATGAAAATTTTGGAACAGGTGTAGCCGAACAACTGGCCCACTGGGATCCGTATGATCAAAATGTCTCTGCCGGTTTTTTTGATATGGAGTGGATGTTTGGAGTGAAGGATGGGTTTGATGTGGTTATTGGAAATCCG
>Ga0255431_1176_pt1 | contig 10508 bp, 9 predicted proteins | sample ANMaggSeSYBR02J5_FD_182633 | JGI IMG/M metagenome (GOLD analysis project Ga0255431, IMG submission 182633) | Sediment cell enrichment communities from methane seep in Santa Monica Basin, California, United Staets - ANME aggregate JGI... | ecosystem: Environmental > Aquatic > Marine > Cold seeps >... | reverse complement strand
AAGCAGAAATTAATGTTGCTGGTCTTTTTCAGGAGCTTGACATCTTTCAATAATTTTTCCCACAATTGTTTACGAAATTCAAATGAAGGAATGGGAAATGCCTCGGAAAAAAAGCTATGTTTCTCCAAAACACTTGCTGGCGTATAAGGCAGCTCACCTGCCAGGAATATCCAATCTGGAAAGATGTCAAGCTCCTGAAAAAGACCAGCAACATTAATTTCTGCTTCTTTCTCCAGTAAAACACCAAATTCTTCGAGATATAATAATGAATTCTGCAAACGGGCTTCACGGATAATAATCCTTAAAGTATCCAGAGGATCTTTTTTCATAAATAGGTTTGAATCCACCACAAGCAGAGGCATTCCTAGTTCTTTAGAGATTATCCCTGCTGTCAATTTCTTTCCGGTTCCGTATGCCCCGTGGAAATAGAATATTGGATTACCGATATTTGAGTGATGTTTTAAAAGCTCCACGAATGCCTTTTTTTCCCTATCAGGAATAATTAAATCATCAAAAGACCTTAGCTCGTTTTTCATTCTTGAATAGGTTCTTATTCTCTGATCGATTTCATCTGACCCAAGTAGATAGTTGATAATTCGCTCATCTATCTTAATGGATCTGGATAAAAGCGGGATCTGCCCTTCTGGTTCATCATCTCTGAGATTAATAAGGAAATTCCTGATCAAAGGAGCTTCTTGTGAAAAATATTCCCGTGCTTTGAACTTCTCTTCCAATGATGGGCAGAGCATGTTGACCACCAGATTTACTGTTGGACGTTTTTTGGTGATGTCGTTCTGAAGATAAGAGCACAGTTTTTCACATTTCATATCAAGCTCTGAGGCAAGACAGATTAAAATGGTGCCGACTTCGAAAGAATCAATATCGAATAATTTTTGAAGATCATGAAGCCTCAAGGATTTTTCTTTTTCAAGGCTTATATATATCTCACGACATATAGTTTGGATATTCTCATTTATTGAGTTCGCTTCAAGTTCGTAGGTCTGGGCTTCCATAATAGCATTTACTTCTTTTTCTGTGATGCATAAACCCAGTAAATCATCATCATCTTTACTATGTTCTTTCCTCCAGTTCTCATAATAAAGTCTGATTATCAAATCAATTCTTCGAAGTTCATTAATTAAATTCTCAAGATTATTTCCATCCTTGGTCCTAATCCCCCCTGATAAATTAGATACCGGGTAATTCTTAGGTCTTGAAATTTTATCAGTTTCTTTTTCATCAATTTGCGATTCGGATATTTTGTTATCTGCTGGTAATTTGTTGTCTGTCATTTCGGCAATTGTCTTCTCAGTTTCTTTTTCATCAATCTGATGTTCTTCATTCTTTGGTTTTGTAAATGTATCAATTTTCGACTTTTTTCTTTTGATTGACTTGTTTGCCACTACAGCAAATACAAAAAAAATTATTAAAATTACTAGAAATCCGATAGCTTCTATAACTACTTGCGGAAATGCAACTCCTGAATTATTCTGAACAAATCCAGCTATTCTTTCCCCTATTCCATGCACAATAGCATTAATATTTTTCCGAGAACTGGTTAATAAGTCTTCAGTCACGATTTACCATCCGAAGTGTTTCATTTTGCTGTAAAAAACCTTATCCACTTACTTTATTGAGTTATATTGGATTATTAGTAATTGACGGTAATTCACATGTTAACGGACTTTCTATCAATGTTTTTCTATTATCAAAATTATAAGATTATTCAAATGTTGAATTGCCTATACCAATATATCGTAATCGGAAAGCTTTCTAATTAATTTTAACCGATCTACTTCCACTACGAATATTTCAGTGATTTCATAATTAATATTATATATTTCAGAATATTTTAATGCAATTCTTTGAAGCTTTTTCCTTGTGGATTTTTTTATTTTTTCATTATCAGTGAAGCTCCCCACAGCAGAGCTGTGGGGTATGACTATTAAGATAAAAGTGCCATTTCAGAAATCCCTAATAATATATCTGCCCTATTCTACAATCTTCGATATGTAGTCAACAGTATATCACAATCAGATAATTTTCCCAATGATTTCAACCGATCAACTTCCAACAGGAATTTTCCTAGAGTATTTTGATCCATATTATTTTTCTCTGCAAACTTCATAGCCAGACTTTTCAGTTCTTTTTTAGATGAATATCTCTTAGGCATTTTACCATCAAAAAAATTAAATATCATACCACATTTTTTGTGTCCTATGGTGGACGTAGATGGATTAGCTGAAGTCCGTATATAATCTTTAAATGTATCTCCTTCGATAAACTCACCACATTCACATAAAATCATGTAACCACCCCTGATTTTGCAGATATCTAATGCCTCCACTAACTAAAAGGAGTTTTCATCGCCAAATTGCTCGCTCCTTAATTAGAAATTAGTTTTAAATAACTAATTATACTATCAAATATCAATTATAATATTGTTTTTGCACTACATTAACTTATCGATATTTTAGACTTTGGGACAATATTATCTTAATTGTTATACCCGGTTTTCGTGTACCTGCTACATTAATGATGCTCATCCCTGCTTTTATTACACACAGAACCCAACAATAGGTCATCATAAAGAAACAATTATGTAGATAGCCATCTATCTACACCCCCTAAATACCAGGACGCTGATGACCATGTTCTTACAATTCAAATCACAGGTTTCCCAAGCACTGACCTTAGCCCTTGAAGCAAACGGTCTGGAAGTAACAGACCTGAGCCTTGAGGAGTCGGTCCATGCGGATATTGCCTCATCGGTAGCGTTCAGGCTGGCCCCGGTATGCAAGAAAAGCCCGGCAGACATAGCGTCAATGCTGGCTGCATCTGTTAAAGTACCTGAAAACGGACTGATCGACAGAGTTGAAACAAAGGGGCCGTATCTCAATTTCTTCATTAACCAGACCTTTTTGGACCGTACCGTGTCTGCCATACGAGCACAAGGACGCGATTACGGCAGCCAGGACGGGCGTGGCAAAGTCATTCTGGAGCACACCTCTGCCAACCCCAACGGCCCCCTGCACGTGGGACATATCCGCAATTCCATTATCGGGGATACCCTTGGACGCATCCTGGAAAAAGCAGGGTATGACGTAGAGACCCAGTACTACATAAATGACATGGGCAGGCAAATAGCTATTGTCTCATGGGCACTGGAACACTTTGATTTTGACACTGAAAAGAAATCAGACCACGCCATTGCAGACATCTATATCCAGGCAAACAGGGTGTTGAACGACGAACCTGATAAAAAAGCCGATATCGATGAACTGATCCAGCGTATCGAACACGGTGATCCGGACGTGGCAGAACGCTTCAAACATGCCGTTGACCTGGCCATGGAAGGTATCAAACACACCCTGGGGCGCATGAACATACACCATGATTCATTTGCCTGGGAATCCACCTATGTCCGCAACAGTGATGTAAACACGACAGTGGGCCGAATAAAGGATACGGGCAGAACCGTCATTGATGATGGTGCCCTGATGGTCGATCTGTCTGACTATGGTTTTGAGAAAAAACTGGTGATACAGCGCAGCGACGGCACATCCCTCTACACAACAAGAGACCTGGCATACCATTTGTGGAAAGCCAGGCAGTGTGACAGGATGATCGATGTGCTGGGAGCCGATCATAAACTGATATCCGGACAGTTAAAGGCAGTCTTGAATGCACTTGGTGAAGACGAACCTGAGATCGTGATATTCGAATTCGTATCCCTGCCCGAGGGCAGTATGAGCACCAGGCGGGGTAAGTTTATCAGTACTGATGAACTGCTGGACCAGATAAATACCCAGGCACTGGTGGAAGTGGAGAAACGCAGGCCCGACACATCTGATGATTTTAAGCAGGAAGTAGCAAACTTCGTGGGTATAGGAGCTATCAGGTATGACGTAGTCAAGGTGTCACCCGAAAAATCCACGGTTTTCAACTGGCGTGAGGCACTGGATTTTGAGAAACAGGGTGCCCCTTTTATCCAATACAGCCATGCCCGGGCATGCAGCATACTGGCCAATGCAGAAGAATCAGGTGTAAAGCTGGCAGACCTGGAACATGATATATCCGTACTGGTGGAAGACCAGGAAATCAAACTGATAAAAAACCTGGCCCGCCTTAGTGCAGTTATCGATACGGCATCTGCAGATCTAAAACCCCATCACCTTGCTACCTATGCCAGGGAAGTAGCCGATTCATTCAACCAGTTCTACAGGTACGTACCTGTGCTAAATGCCGAAGTTTCCCTGCGGGACTCAAGGCTGGTACTGGTGGACTGTGCAAGAAATGTATTATCGATTCTGCTTGAAACACTGGGTTTGCATGCACCAAAGAGTATGTAAAGAAATACCGAAAAAGTAATTATCATTATGCTCCAATCACAGTTGATTAGATTTTGAGGTCTACAAAATGCAATACCACGCCGAAGTTACTATCGGGCTAAAAAGCGGGATGCTTGATCCCGAAGCCACTACTATCCAAAAGGCACTCGAACACCTGGGATTTCCAACCGATTCACTGGAAATGCAAAAAAGGTTCGTTCTCGAACTTGATGCGCCTTCAAGGGACGCGGCAAAATCCAGGGTGGATGAGATGTGCAGGCGTCTGCTGGCAAATCCTGTGATACATAATTCTTACATAGAAATTGAGGAATCCGGATGAAGATCGCTGTACTCCAGTTCGGCGGCAGCAACTGCGACTATGATGTTCAGTATGTGCTCACTGAGGTTGTGGGCGTGGATGCCGAACTTGTCTGGTACAAGGATGAACTGAAAGGATATGATGGTGTGGTAGTACCCGGGGGATTTTCATATGGCGATTACCTGCGTGCAGGAGCTATAGCTGCCAGGGCACCCATAATGAATTCGGTAAGGAAAATGGCGGATAAGGGACTGCCTGTGGTGGGTATATGTAATGGGTTCCAGATACTGGTGGAATCAGGACTATTGCCTGGCGCACTTATGACCAACCGCTACCCGAAGTTCAGGTGCGATCGGGTAAACCTTAGGGTGGATAATAATACATCCCCATTCACAAATTCGTTCAAAAAAGGCCAGGTCATCAGGATACCCATTGCACACATGGAAGGCAATTATTTTGCACAAGAGCACATCTTATCCGAACTTAACTCACAGGATCGGGTCGCATTTCGGTATGTGGATGAGCAGGGTAATGCTACGAGTGAGGCAAACCCGAACGGGTCCCGTGAGAACATTGCGGGAATCCTTAATGAGCAGGGTAACATACTTGGGATGATGCCTCATCCTGAGCGGGCATCTGAATATATTCTCGGTTCTAAGGACGGTAAGAAGATATTCGATTCAATGGTGAAATATATTTCATCATTTTAGTCAACTGAGTTTTTACATTTGTATATAATATTTACCATAAGTTTTCATTTTGAGAGCGGGACTTTTTAATTTATACTACTCCATAAGTATAATTTGGAACTCCATATGACTGCCACAGAGTTCATAGAGAGCACAGAGAACAGAGAGGAGTTTAGGGCAGAAAAACCATCTCTGTGCTCTCTGTGGCAGAAAGTTACAAAAAACAGATACGGTTTAGTATATTACGGTTAAATGGGAGACTTTTTATTATTTTCTGATTATACTTATTAATCAGTTCTGTTAACCACGGATGAACACAGATAAACACGGATAATGCATGCGAAATCTGTGTTCATCCGTGTTCATCTGTGGTTCGCTATAGTTTAAAAGTCCAGAAAAAATTAAAAAGTCTCCTCGAAATTAATTCACAATAATTTATATATTAGCCCATATGCTTCTTTTTCACTGCGGCCTCCACACTTATTGATTATACTTTCATATGATTTTATCTTAGATAAAAATTTTTCATCATTAAAAACTTTATATCTTGTGGCGTAGATCGCGGCCTCTATCACTGCATTAAATCCCCTGTTTATCGGCCTTATTCCCATACTTTTGATGTTACCAGTTATAAATTGTAATTCAGCAGTTGTTGCAATATTGCCCACTCTAATCCCAGCTTTAAATATCACCCATCCGTTAGATGAGGCAAGCACTGGAAAATTGATACCAGTATCGGTTTCAATGAACTCGAACTTTTCCTTATCCAGGTCTTTAAGAGCCGATTGTACAAACACTACCGGGTCATCTACTATGTTTACAGCCAGTAATCCGGTATCCTTAATATTCGTGCAGGTATGTGATTCGTTATAAACCCTGGCAGTTAGCTTTCCACTATGCCTTATCAGGCCTATAGGTGCAGCATTGGGCCGGTTATTAATGGACTTTGTAGTGACAATGACCTCATTGATACCTTCCATTATTCCATAACTGTCCAGTTCAATGCTCAAAACTTCAATCCCCCCACCAGTGCAACAAAAAGACCCGCAATAATTATATCTGCAGTCGAACCTGGATTGACCCCTTCACTAAGAAGCTGTTCATCAAACTGCTCGATATATGGCTTTGCGTTCTCAAATCCGGAGTTATTTATGCGTTCAACAATATCTGAGGCCCTCCCGGACACCTCCTCAGCCCGTTCAAGGTCGAACTTGGTCCGTATAAAAGTATCAGGATTCCCTGCCAGTATTTCCAGGAATGTCAGGACCAACGCATCATTGATACCCATAGACATGTACTTTTCAAGGATGCTGTTTGCACACTCGAATGTAAGCTGGAATCCTGAGGTCCATTCCCTTGCGACCATGTCATAAGAAGAGGATATCTCCATCAGCTTGTATAATGTAGTCCCTCTTGTCCTGATCACATCAATCGATGCCGGGTCTGTCAGGTCAAGGTCGTCCACGTCATTTATCCGAACACCTGCTTTTGAAAATGCCCTGTACAGTTCAACTGAGTCATCAGCTGATGAATCTTTTACCAATTCCGTTACATGCTGTTCAAGTTCAGGAAATATACCCTGGCTTTTATTCATTTGTGTTCCAAGTTTGCCTGCTGCCATTACAAGTGGTATAAGCAGGATAAATGCCCCGAAGTGTGTGTTGCCTCCGCTTTGCCATTTTGCACTTTCGACTACTGCTTCATGAATATACTTCCCAATGTTTTTATCATCACTGGATGCTTTTTTCAGTACAGGATATACACTAACGGCAGATGCAAGGAAATGCTCGAAATGGGTGTCAGGATAGTTATGGTCCCTGTCCACGTTGCCGGGTTTTGGGGTGGCACATACTTCCAGTATCATAGCAAATTGAGCATACTGTGCAATCAGGTGCGTATTGTGTGACATGGCGATGTGTTCCCGGATTAATAATTCTTAAAGGATATAGTCAAGAACATAATATCTTTGACATATTTCCTGAACACTTTGCGCTCTTTGCGTCCTTTGCGGTGTATGATTTTAGTCACCGCAAAGAGCGCTAAGTCCGCAAAGATAGTTTGAATTGTTTGGTTCTTAACCATAATGTTATATATTTATGTTTACAGGTTGCCCCAAAACCCATATAAATTATATAATTTTCCACGGTATTGTGAAAAGTGTTTTTCGGATGACCTTCTAAACAAGAGTTAAACACATATCCAGATAAACCCGACCCGGAAGGAAGATTTTCATGCCTCAAAGCTTTTCCAGTGAAAACACCTTATGAAGCACCTGCACCGCCTTTGCAGCATCGCCCTCCTTTACAACAAAAGAAATATTATGCTGGGACGAACCCTGGCTGATCATAATCACATTGACCTGGCTTTTTCCAAGTGCATCGAACACCTTACCGGCAACACCCGGAGTTCCGGCCATTCCCACACCTACTATAGCAACCACAGAAATATGGACATCATGGTCAATCTCACCCACTACACCATTCCTGAACTCCTGCTTTAACGCTTCAACTGCCTGTTCCAGGTGTTCATCATCCACCACCACAGACATGTTAGCCTCAGAAGAGCCCTGGCTGATCATGATAATGTTCACACCCGCATTGGCCAGTGTTTTAAAAACCCTGGCTGCCACGCCGATAGTACCTACCATGCCCGCACCGCTGATATTCACAAGTGCCACCTTATTGACAACGGTTACAGCCTTTACCACATCCCGGACAGTCTTTTGCTCCTTCACCACAAGGGTACCGGGATATTCCGGCTCGAACGTATTCTTCACCCTTACAGGTATATCGTGGCGTATAGCAGGCTCGATAGCCTTTGGGTGTAGTACCTTAGCCCCGAAGAATGACATTTCCATTGCCTCGATATAGGATATTACCTTCAGGGGTCTTGCCTCGGGAACCAGCTTGGGATCCGTAGTCATGATACCAGGCACATCTTTCCACAGCCATATCTCGTCAACATTGAGGGATGCCCCGATAATGGATGCAGTAAAATCTGATCCACCACGTCCAAGTGTAGTGATAATACCGCGCTCATCTTCTCCAATGAATCCTGCCACTACAGGTATAGTGCCTGGTAATAACCGGGATAAATGCTTTTTAATGTTCTTATATGATGATTCGAGGGGATAGGCGCTACCGAAATTGTCATCAGTGATTATCCCTATCTCGCCACCTGTGAAATGACTTGATTCAACACCTAGTGACCTGATGATACCGGATAGGATCGGTGCAGCCATTCGTTCCCCATAGGATGACAGGTAATCAATGGACCGCAATGTAAGCTCTCCAAGATAACAAATACCTGTAAGGGCTTTTTCAATCTCCTCTATCCTCGCGTCCAGTTCGGTAATGATATCTTCGACATTTGAATTATTGCCTACTGCTTCACGAATAGCCGTATGATGCTGTTTAGTAAGATCAGCCATGAATTCCTTTACCCTTGAGACCTCACCATCTTTCGAGGCCTTATGCGCCTCCTCAAGTATGGCATCGGTGACCCCGCCCAGAGCCGATGTTACCACTACTATCTGGTAGTCTTTATCCTGGTAACTCTTTACTAACTCTGCCACATGTCGCAGTTTCTTACCATCGGCAACTGATGTTCCGCCAAACTTCATTATTATCTTCATAGGAAAACCACTGGTGTTTATATTAAGTTCTTAACTGGTCAGACAGCTAAATAAGATTTTTGTTCAACCTGACTTCCACAATTGGGCAGTGTCACCGATTTACTGAACCGACACTCTGAACGTTAATAATTCTTTCAATGTCCAAATATGGTCTGTAAGTTTCTTAAGCCACAGCAGGTGTCCTTTGCAACCATCAATGAAAGAAGATATTCAAGATACTCCTTTGAATTGGGTAGATTTTTTAAAACCACATTATCATACATTAAGTAGTACACTACCGAATTGACAGGATACACCGCAACATCACCATACTGTAAATCCGGTCAAAATACCATGCTTTTTGAAGTGGATATGGATTTAGTACTTCTTTACTATTCGTCCGGACCACTTAAATCACCAGGCAGTTCACTGGTTTCCTGGAAATGCAGCCCGGGCGCACCTACGCCGATTCCTGTTCCTGCACCGGTTCCCGAACCCCCAGCTTCCTGCTTTCGTTCAGCATTGGGGTGCATATCTTTCTTATACAGGATAGTGCGGTATGGGTAAGGAATTTCTATACCTTCTACATCAAATCGTTTCTTGATGGATTCCATTAATTCGCAGCCTGTAAAATAAGCCAGGCTTCTGTCACGCACCCAGAACATCAACCTGAGGTTTAATGCAAAATCACCTAGTTCTGTCAGCAGGACTTTGATTTCACTGCCTTGTATTACCTCAGGGTGTACCCGGCTGACTTCATAGTGGTCCATGACATTGGGATGATCCCTGGCTTTATCTTCCATTATGGACCGGGCCAGATCGATATTCGAATCATAACTAATGCCTATGTTCACAGGCCATATTACAGTGGGGTCTTCAATCGACCAGTTTATGATAGCTTCTTCACTGATAATAGAATTGGGAATAATGAGACGCCTGTTATCCCAGGTGACCACAACGGTATGACGCAGGGTCAGGTCCGAGATTGTGCCGTACTCATTATGGATCGTGACAATGTCTCCTACCCTGAATGGATGGAACACTGCAAGTGATATGCCTGACACAATATTGGCAAGTGTACTTTGGGCTGCAAATCCGATAATAATACCTGCAAAACCTGCACCTGCGAATAATGCTACCGAGAGTGTACGAAGCTGGGGGATGCTGGATATTACAACTATAAGACCCAAAATATAAATGGCGGCCACAATAAGGTGCCTCAGCAGCCTGTAACCGGTGGGGTCCACCCTCAGTTTCAGGCTGGCCTTATTGAAATAACCTTGTAGCAGCCTGTCAGCCAGCCTGGCAAAAAAGATGGTTATAACTATGATTATAAAGATGAATACTGGTGTTGCGGCGTTCCAGGACAACCACTGTGGCCAGTAATTGGCTATTGTGTCTGCAAATATCATGATATGAACAAAAGTAAATTCATTTTGATTGATTAATAACTTTCGAAAATTGGTTATGTTACGTTTGTGGGTGGGTGTTGCACTTAGAGAGGACATGCTCCATACAAGAGAAAATTAAGTGAAAACGGAAATACACTACTGCTG
>Ga0255431_1217_pt1 | contig 10549 bp, 8 predicted proteins | sample ANMaggSeSYBR02J5_FD_182633 | JGI IMG/M metagenome (GOLD analysis project Ga0255431, IMG submission 182633) | Sediment cell enrichment communities from methane seep in Santa Monica Basin, California, United Staets - ANME aggregate JGI... | ecosystem: Environmental > Aquatic > Marine > Cold seeps >... | reverse complement strand
AGTATAATTTTTCAGTGATAAACAACACCTCTATCAACGAGCAGCTCAAGTTCCGTCGTGGGGATGAGAAACAGTATTTACCTCTATCTGACTGGATTAATGACAAGAAGCATTTCGGCCATACCACAGTTATTGTTTGCAGTAACAGGGCACGGGCCGGCAACCTGGAATCTATTCTTTCGCCATATGGTATTCAAGCCAGGTTTGTTGATAGTTTCCACCATGTTGAACCCGGCATGAATTGTGTTTATATATGTTATGGCGTTCTTTCATCCGGTTTTGTCTTGCCTGATTTGTCTCTCGCCATTATTACGGAAGATGAAATATTTGGAAAGCGGCGTAGAAAAGTAAAACAAAAACAGCCGATACAGCTTGAACAGCTTTTATTCGAGGATCTGAAAAAAGGAGACTTTGTTGTTCATACAGAACACGGCGTGGGTAGATTCGATGGCCTGGTAAAATTGAAGATAAACGGAGCAACAAATGATTTTTTGCTTATTTATTACAGGGATAATGACAAACTCTATCTTCCTGTAGAACGCATGAGCATGGCGCAGAAATACGTTGGGGTTGATGGAATACAGCCGATTCTTGACAAAATGGGCGGCAAATCATGGGATCGAATTAAAAAAAGGGTTAAGAAATCAGTAGAAAAAATTGCAGGGGAGCTTCTCAAAATCTATGCAGAGCGTAAAGTTAATAAAGGTTATGCTTATAAAGATATAGATAGTTATTCCGGAGATTTTGAGTCCGGTTTTTCATATGAGGAGACAGACGGCCAGCTTAAGGCGATAGAGGATGTGCTGTATGATATGAAGCAGCCAAGTCCAATGGACAGGCTGGTATGTGGCGATGTGGGTTACGGTAAGACAGAGGTTGCACTTCGCGCATCGTTTATGGCTGTAAATAACGGGAAACAGGTTGCCATACTGGTTCCAACTACAGTTCTTGCGGAGCAGCATTTTTTGACCTTTTCCGAACGATTCAAAAATTATCCTTTTAATGTGTCATGCCTGAACAGGTTTAGATCTAGAAGGGAACAGCGTGACATTATAAATGATCTCAATGCCGGCAAGATAGATATTATTATCGGAACTCACAGGCTTTTGCAGAAAGATGTAGATTTTAAAGATATGGGTCTTTTTATAATTGATGAAGAACAGCGCTTTGGTGTTACACAAAAAGAGAAGTTGAAAAAAATAAGGACAACAATTGATGTTCTCGCATTAACAGCAACCCCCATACCCAGAACTCTTCAAATGTCCCTGCTTGGGATGCGTGACATAAGTATTATTTCAACCCCGCCCGAACATCGCCATTCCATTATAACCTATATTGCGGAGTTTGATTATGCGATTATTGCGGAAGCTGTAAGAAAGGAGTTAAAAAGGGAGGGTCAGATATTCTTTGTTCATAATAATATTCGTAATATATGGTCGATTGCAGAGCATTTAAAAAAGCTGGTACCTGAGGTCAGGCTGGGTGTTGCACATGGCCGTTTAAGCGAAAATGAGCTGGAAAAAGAAATATTTAAGTTTATGAGGAAAGAAATAGATATGCTGGTATGTACAACTATAATTGAGTCAGGCATTGATATTCCTTCAGCCAACTCAATATTCATCAACAGGGCTGACAGGTTTGGATTGGCCCAGATTTACCAGCTTCGCGGCCGTGTCGGAAGAGCTGATGAGCAGGCATATGCATATCTGTTTATTCCGGAAGAAAGCACATTGACTAAAGTTGCCAGGAAACGCCTTAAGGTGCTGATGGAACATAGTGAGCTTGGGGCAGGCTTTCAAATAGCCATGAGTGATTTGAAAATCAGGGGAGGTGGTACAATACTTGGTGCTTCACAGGCAGGTCATATCGCTGCGGTCGGATATGACACGTTTCTTGAGTTGATGAAAAATTCAATGTCTGAGCTGAAAGGAGAAACAGTCGTAGAAAGTCTGGAGCCGGAGATTAACTTAACTCTTTCTGCTTTTATTCCTGAAAATTTTATTCCTGATATTGATCAGAGACTTTCGGTTTATAGAAGGCTGGTAAGGCTGACTGATTTAAAAGAATTATCCGATGTTAAAACAGAATTGATTGATCGATTTGGGGCTTTACCAGATGAGGCTGCCAATCTTTTTTTAAAGATTAAGCTTAAAGTTTTATCCATAAAAGCTGGAGTAAAAAGGCTTGACCTGACAGGACAACAACTTTTACTTCATTTTTCAACAGTTCACCAAAAAAATTCCTTTGGAATAGTTGACATGATAGTTTCAAGGCAAGATTGTTTTAAGGTTACACCAGACCATATTTTTAAAGCCAAACTTTCAGCAGGCAGTATAAAAAGTCTCGTAGTTCAGGTCGAAAACATCTTGAAAGAAATAGCTCAGCATGTTAATAAGTAATGTTTACAATAAAAGTTTTCCGAATGAATCATTATACTATAATTTTAATGGGTTAGTACGAAGCTCTGCCTTGTAATGCAATTTTCGTGGCTCTGTCGCGGAATGAAAGGAGGCAGAGCCCGGAAACGAGGGACAAACCGTGAACCATGAATGAACTGTTATTTTTTATTTAATGAAAATATTCTATAAGCTATTTTCGATATTAACTGCTTTATTGGTTTTATGTACATTATCAGGTTGTGCTGATCCTGAAAATAGACCCGTGAATGCATATCTGATTCGGGTCGGCGAAAGAATTACGACTATTGATAATTTTAACATGGCTTTCGAGATAGTAAGAGCAGCTTATTCTTACAATGCCTTGAAAAGTTCAGCGAACTTAAAAAAAGCCCGGTTAAATCTCTTGAATCAGCTCGTTGAACAAATGATTATTCTGGAGAGAGCCGGAGAACAAAATATTTGCATTTCCGATTCAGAGGTTGAAGAGGTTATAGAGGGAATAAAAAAAGATTATCCTGAGGGTGAATTTGATAAGACATTACTTGAGTATGCTATATCATATCAATCATGGAAAGAGGCATTAAAGAATCGCTTGCTTATAGAAAAAGTTATCGAAAAGGAGTTGGAGGAAAAAGTTGTAATAACTCCGGAGAGTATATCGGAATATTATGAGAGGAATTATGATAGATTTTTTTTGAATTTTGGTTCAAAAGAGGATTCGGAAAATATTAATGAATTTATCATAAAACACTTACGTAAAGAAAATGCTGAAGCAACTTATAATGATTGGATTAAAGAACTCAGGAAAAATTATAAAATTGAGATAAACAGAGAGCAATGGGAAAAAATTAATTGTGACTAAACTATTACGACAAATATTTTGCAAAGTTGTTTGTATACGATACTTTTTTATTTTTTGTGCCCTTGGTTTCTTCATAATTGCTGATGTACAGGGCGCAGAAGTTGTTGACCGAATCGTTGCCGTTGTTAACGATGATATAATTTTACTTTCCGAACTTGACGAATCGTTTAAGCCATATGCTGATAGAATAATGACGTCTGGTTATTCGCCTGACGAGGAGCGCCGGATGCTATTTACCACTCGGGAAGAAGCTCTCAACCAGCTTATTGATCAAAAACTTACTGATCAGCAGATAAAGCAATCTAACATTACAGTCAGTGATAATGAAATAGATGGTGCAATAGAGCGTCTAAAAGAAGCAAATTTTTTTACTGATGAAGAGCTCAGGGAGATGCTGGGTGCAGAGGGTTTGACCATTGAGGAGTATCGTAAGCGTATAAAAGATCAGATGCTCAGGGCTAAACTGGTTAACTTTGAGATAAAATCCAAAATCGTAATTACAAAAGAGGATATAGAGTCTTACTACAAAACCCACAGTGACAAGTATGGCGGAATAAATAAATATCGCCTCAATAACATAATTATGAAAGTGCCTTCTTTTGCTTCTGAAGAAGAAAAACTTATGGTATTGAAAAAAATGGAGATAGTTTTAACAGCATTGGAGGCGGGAAAACCTTTTGACAGCATAGCCGGTATTTACTCCGAATCATCATACGTTAGCGATGAGTACGGATTAGGTTTATTTGAACTTAAAGAACTTTCTCCCAAAATACAAGAAGCAATAAAAGATATGAAAACAGGTGAGTTTACACCGGTACTTGATACTGATCAGGGATATCAGATATTCTATATTAAGGAGATTGTCGATGTTCCGGGGAAGTCGTTTGACGAGGCATCTCTTGAGATCGAAAACATGCTTTATCAAGAAATAGTCGATAAAAAATTTCGTTCGTGGATAGATGAACTTCGGGAAATGTCTCATATAAAGATTATAAAATAATAGGGGTTAGGGATCAATTAGGAATTAGAAATTAGAAATTAAGAATCGGGGATCAGGTTGGGGTTATAAGATATGGTTGAAGATAAAGACGCTCTTTCATTTGGGCGTTATCTTATGTCGATAAGGCTTGAGAAAGGGATTAGTCTTGAAGAAATTTCAAATGAGACAAAGATCAGAGTGGAGAATCTCCTTCTTATTGAGAAAGAAGATCTTGCCAGACTACCTGAAGTTTATGTAAAAGGTTTTTTGCGAGCTTACGCAAAGGCTCTTGGTGCCGATGAGGAGGAGGCGGTCCGTCGTTATGAGTCGAGCAGGTTTATTTTAAAGAAAACCGACGAATATGAAACCGGTCTGGAAAATTTCAGCAGTAAATTTTGGATCCGTATTGTTTTGTGTGTCGGAATATTACTAACTATTATTGTTTTGTCTGTATTTCTAAGTTCAATTTTTCAAGAACAGACATCATTAAATGGCCAGGTTAATCAACAGATAACAGGCGAAAATATACAGGAAAATTCCATCAAATTTTCTGAAGATAATGATTTGTAAAAGTTTCCCAAATGAATCATTGTACTATAAACCCTGAATCCTAAACTTTGCATGTCGTTTGGGAAACTTTTATGAACGTGAACAAAGTCCCGGTAAAAAATTATGCTGAGTGAACGCAATAAAATACTTGTTGAAAGCATCAAAAGGTTGTTGAGAAGAAATGCCATAACTCATCTTCGCAAAATTGTAGACAAAACACATGCGGCTGATATGTCTATTGTGTTCCGGTCGTTATCGCTTCTTAACCAGCACAAGCTCTTTGATATGATCAAGGATACACAGCAAAAGGGTGCCCTTTTCAGCGAGCTTGATGAAGATATCTTATCTAACTTCATAGAAGACATGGATTTGGACGAAATTGTCGAAATCCTGGAACAAATGCCTACAGATGATGTTGCCGACATAATAGGACGACTGCATAGAGAAAAGTCTGATGCCATCCTCGAAAAAATGAAAAAAGAGGGGTCAGAAGAGGTCGAAGACTTATTGCGATATGGTGATGATACGGCCGGCGGTATCATGGTTCCGGATTTTATTGCCTTAAAGGAGGATACAACCGCAAAACAGGCAATTGAGTCTCTGCAGAAAGAGCATCTGGATGTTGAGATGCCTTTTTATCTTTATGTTGTGGATGAATATGGCAGGCTTGTAGGCGTGAGTTCATTAAGGCAGCTCGTCGTAGTCCATAATGAAACGCCCCTTAAACAATTTATGACAACGGACGTTTTTTCCGTTGAAACGGGAATGGATCAGGAAGAGGTGGCCAAGATGGTTGCCCGTTATGATATCCTGGCAGTTCCTGTTGTAGATGACACAAACAAGCTGGTTGGTATAGTTACCGTTGATGATATTATTGATATTATCAGAGATGAGGCTACACAGGATATATTGAAAATGGCAGGCGCGGGTGAGGAATTTATCGAAACCCAGTCTGTTCTTAAAAGCACGCGGACTCGTTTGCCATGGTTATTTGCAAGCTGTGTTGGTGGTATAATTGCATTTTTTATTATTGGTCGTTTTGAAGGTAGTTTGAGCAAGCTTGCTTATCTTGCGGCTTTTATTCCGGTAATAATGAATATGGGTGGAAATATCGGCACCCAGTCTTCCTCAATTGTTGTACGTGGTCTTGCAACAGGGCAGCTCAATGTAAGAGATATCTGGGCTGTTGTTTTTAAAGAACTATCTGTCGGTGTTATACTGGGTGTAATATATGGCTTTCTTATTGCCACGGTGGCTCAATTTCGTTATGATACTTGGGCTCTTGCGCTGTCCGTTGGACTTTCCGTTATCTGTTCCATGTCTGTTGCTGCCTTGCTTGGCTCTATGGTCCCGATGGCTTTTGCGAGAATCAATGTAGATCCTGCCGTAGCTTCCAGTCCTTTTGTAACAACATCTGTCGACATTATCAGCGTATTTTTTTATTTTGAGATAGCCACAACCCTCCTTGGTCTTTAATAAAGGCTATGTTCGCGTTAAGTGTGGAAAAAAATAATCAAATTTTTTGAACAGCTGATATGTATCACTTTGAGCAATAGTTTACTGTATTGATAACCTATTGAAAAAACAGAGACTTTTTAGAAATTCCACACTTAACGCGAACATAGCCTTAATAAATGACAAGTTTTTCTACGCCAGCCATTGTTCTCCGTCGTATTGATTTTGGTGATTATGATTTAATAATTAATTTTTTTACGTTAAATAAAGGAAAGATTTCAGTAATTGCAAAGTCGGCAAAAAAGAGTGTTAAAAGATTTGCAGGAATCCTTGAACTATTTTCTGTTTTGGAAATAGTTTGCAGCCCTGGTCGCGGCAAAGGGCTGCCTGTTCTGCAGGAGGCGACATTGAAACAACCGTTTTCAAAAAGCAGAGCAGATATAGTTAAAATTGCATATGCCAGCTACTGGGCTGAATTGATTAATGTGTGGATGGAAGATGGTAAAAAACAGGTTCAAATATATCAACTTTTTCAGCACGTTCTTAGAGAACTGGATTTTGGCTATATGCCCCAGGAAGCTCTGAGTATAATTTTTCAGATCAGATTTATTAAAATATCCGGTTTTTGTCCGGATTTAACTCAATGCGGCAACTGCCGAATTGAGGTAGAAAAGATCAAGAAAGAAAGGATTGCTTTTGATATTGTTAAAGGGTGTCTTATTTGTGACAGATGTTCTTCTCCTGCGTTAGATAAAACATATCTTTCCAGGGGGACAATAAAACAGTTACTATGGGTTGAAAGCGGTGATTTAAAAAAGGCGGGAAGGATCAGATTTACAAAAACAGCTTTAAAAGAGGGGTTGAAATTTTTAGAGGCGTTTGTGCCTTATCATCTGGGAATGACGCCCAGAAGCTTGAAATTTCTGAGACAGATAAGAGGCAACTAATCGTTTACGGTTCACGGTTTACAGTTCACGGTTAAAATGCTTGAGTTATTGCATAGTTCATTGAAATAACTGTTAACCGCGTAAACCGTAAACCGACAACCGTAAACGATTATTTATTATGTATAATGATCTGAAAAACATACTTAAATCAGAGCATATCTCGGTATCTGTACCATGCAGGATCGACATGGGAGGAACTCTGGATATCAGTACTTTTCATTATCCGCTCAGGCATTTTTCCCCTTGCACATTTAACATAGCATTAGATTTAAGGACGAGGGTTTGCCTTTCCGCGTATAATAAAGGCATGGTAAAGGTATCTTCAAAAGGGTTTAAAAGTGCCGAATATCCAATAGATACAGCTCCTTTTGATCATCCCCTCGGGCTTATGTTTGCAATTGCAGCCTATCTCGGGGTCAAAGGCGTCCATATCCGGATTGAATCTTTGTCACCACCGAGAAGCGCTCTTGGGGGATCTTCTTCAGCAGCGGTCGCTCTTATTGCTGCGTTTTCCAAGATATTTGAAAGAATTGATGCGAGCAGCCTTTTGTCAAAAAAGGATACAGCCATGCTTGCATATGCTATTGAGGGAAGTGTTGCAGGTGTGCCTTGCGGTCTACAGGATCAATTGGCTGCTGCTTATGGAGGAGTAAATACATGGTATTGGCTTGATGGAATTAAAAGCCCTTGTTTCAAAAAGAAAGCTGTTTATCGGAAACAATTTTTTAAGAAATTTGAAAAGCATCTTTTATTAGCCTATTGTGGAATTCCGCATGTATCAAAGGATATTAACGGGAAATGGGTAAGGCAGTTTCTTTCAGGAAAATACAGGGAACGCTGGGTAGAAATAATTGCTTATACGCATAAATTTGTCGATGCTTTAATTAAACGCGATTTTAAATATGCGGCTGAATCAATGAACGAAGAAATGGCTTTAAGGAAAAAGATGACGCCTGAAGTTCTTGATTCAATGGGTGAAAAGCTTGTTGATTCGGCAGTTAAAAATAATTGCGGTGCAAGATTCACAGGCGCTGGAGGAGGAGGCTGCATATGGGCAATCGGTGAAATCGAAGATATTGCAAGATTAGAGAAAAATTGGGGATCTATTCTTTCAGAAAGAGAAGAAGCTTGTATGCTTGATGTAAAGATAGATTCTAAAGGCCTGATAGTTGATGGATGATGGGCCTGAACGAAGAACTTTTGAACATGTGAATTTTTACAGTATTAAATTATGAAAGCAGAAATTCTTGCCACAGGTGATGAAATACTTACAGGGGCTGTAATTGACAGCAATTCTGCCTATATTGCCCAAAAATTGGAAGAGGCAGGTGTAGAAGTTGTAAGACATGGCTGTGTGGGCGATGATATTGAAGCTATTGCAGCTATTCTTAAAGAGATAAGCACACGTGCCGATCTAACAGTAATTACAGGCGGGCTCGGTCCTACATTAGATGATATTACAGCGGAGGCAGCCGCAAAGGCAGCAGGCGTTGAGCTTGTATTTGACAAGGAGGCAATGTCTTGTATTGAAAATTTTCTTAAAACACAAAAGCGCGAAATTATTGCCTCAAATAAGAACCAGGCCATGGTGCCGGAAGGCGCTGAGTGTCTGTTTAATGATGTTGGGACGGCCCCGGGCTTTGTGCTTAAAATCGGTGTGTGTTTGTTTTTCTTTATCCCGGGTGTCCCTTATGAAATGCGCCGGATGCTTGCAGACGGGGTTCTACCCTGGATAGATAAGCTTCGGAAGGAAAGAAGTTTTAGTCTTGTAAAGACCATATCAACATTTGGTTTGGCCGAGGCTGCTGTAAACGAACGACTGGCGGGTTTGGCAGAGAAATTTCCCGGAATCAGGGTGGGGCTGCGTGCGAAGTCTCCGCTAATTTATGTTAAACTCTATGTTCGAGAAAAGGATAAAGATAGAGCAAATATTCTTTTGGAAAAAGCATCAGAATCGGTGTTAAATAAAATCGGCAAATGCGCTTTTTCTACTGATGGTAAATCTATGGAAGCTGTAGCAGGCAGTCTTCTTCGCAGAGAAAAGGCTACAATAGCTGTAGCTGAAAGCTGTACCGGCGGCCTTATATCTCACTTGCTTACCAATGTGCCTGGAAGCTCTGATTATTTTCTCTTTTCCGGTATTACCTATTCAAATAAAGCAAAAATCAAAGTTCTTGGTGTGTCAGAGGCCACGTTAAAAAAATACGGGGCTGTGCATGAAGAGACTGCAAAAGAGATGGCAGATGGTGTGCGGCGTGTTGCCGGCGCAACTTATGGTATATCAACAACCGGTATTGCCGGGCCCGGTGGTGGAACAGGGGAAAAGCCTGTTGGAACGGTCTGCATAGGCATTGCTGCGCCGGATTTTGTTGAGGGTTATCGTTTTAATTTTCAATTCAATGAAAGATTAAGAAATAAAAGGATTTTTGCTATAACAGCGCTTGATCTATTAAGGCGAAAATTTTTAGTTTGACATAGGGCTTGTACAAAAATAACTTCACATTTTAAGCGCCGATCCATCCCGCATGATGCGTTGCTCGTCAGTTAAATAGCCTTGTTATTCGCCCTCCTTGCGTCTTGTCATGCGAGTGCCTCAACACCTGAAAATGTAAATTTATTTTTGGGCGAATCCTGGTATTTTGTAATGCCTTTTCCACAAATCTTTTTTCAGATTGAACCGTTTCACCAGACGCGAACTGATTGTTATCCGGATGCCCACCTACTGACCATGTCACGCATTGATTGCTGATCAAACTTGAAGCGGAACTGCACAAAAGGCCCTTTGGCAGTAAAGCTTTCTTTCGAAAAATCTTCATCCTCAAAGCCAAAAAAATTGTAGCCAACACTCATCCAGGCATTTTGCATAATATTGTATCCGACTGAAACGCCGGTGCCGTAATCAAACTGATCCGCGTTCCAGGAGTGAAGCACACTCCCTCGACGGTTTTCAGCTTCACGGTGGGCTTTTTTCCCTTTGGCAGTCTGGCGGTATCGGCTTTCAGCTTCACGGTGATTTTTTTGTGTTCCTGCGACACGGCATTCATCACAACAATAGGCCTGTCCCCTCCAGCAACACCGACAAACAGAGAAAACAGTGCCACAGCAACGACACCGAATTTGGAGTAAATACAAAAAGACATGCCTCCGACCTTGCAATGAGCCGGAAGACATAGTAAAAGGAGGTCAGTCTTTGGGGCTTCCGGATATATACGAAGCTCTTATCGAAAGCCTGAAGTGGTCGCTTCGGGCTTTCACTTTTTTTCCGGTAACGGTAACAAATCTCATCTGCAGAACATACCTCGACAGTCCTAAGTTTTCGTAACTCATTGAAATCATTAATAGCGACAAAATCAAAGCA
>Ga0255431_1216_pt1 | contig 10560 bp, 12 predicted proteins | sample ANMaggSeSYBR02J5_FD_182633 | JGI IMG/M metagenome (GOLD analysis project Ga0255431, IMG submission 182633) | Sediment cell enrichment communities from methane seep in Santa Monica Basin, California, United Staets - ANME aggregate JGI... | ecosystem: Environmental > Aquatic > Marine > Cold seeps >... | reverse complement strand
GAACCAGATATCACAACACCGGTGCAGGACACTGGTGAACACATGGTTCCGGCAGACGATGTCGGTGGTAAAGTGTCCGGAGCTATACCGACTAATACACGGACGACACCAGGAGTACCTGATCAAGAACCAATAGATGAGAAAGAGGATATATCAGGGGCATCGGCAGCCGATAATTCACCTGGAACAGAAAAATCATCCCCTCAGGAAACCGAAACACAGATCACCTCTTTACCCCTTCATAAAGAAGAAATGGGTATCGACCCGGATGAAACAGGCAAAAAGGATTTAAATAAAGAATACATTGTTGTGCGATTACTAAAGGACATCCCAAAATTCAGGGGTGCTGATGGACGCAACTATAGACTGGGTGCCCAGGACGTGGCTGTTTTACCGAAAGTAAATGCAAAACCCCTCATAAAACGTAAAGTAGCAGTACAGATAGAAAGTACTTGACAATAATCAGAATAAATAATATCACTCAGAAAGGATGAAACTAATATGAAGATGCCAACAAAGTTCAGGACGCACTGCCCATTTTGCAAGACCCACACAGAGCATAAAGTAGAAAGGGTCAAAAAAGGTAAGGCATCGTCAATGACGAGAATTACGAGACAAAAACACAGACATCAGGGAATAGGCAATACAGGCAAGTTCTCAAAGGTGCCCGGCGGCGACAAGCCGACTAAGAAAGTGGCACTGAGGTACCGGTGCACCGTATGCAAGAAAGCATACCAGAAGAAATGTTTCAGGGCCGGTAAGTTCGAACTTACGGGGTGAATGCAAAAATGTTGCAAGAACCAAAAAGCAGATTCCTTAAAGTCAAGTGCAATGATTGTGACAACGAACAAGTGATCTTTGGTAGTGCCAGCAGTATTATCATCTGTCAGGTATGCGGGCGCACACTTGCAGAACCCACAGGCGGAAAGGGAATAATCAAGACACAGATACTTGAAGTACTGGAATAGATACACTAAAAATCGATACAGGAGATAACATGGAGCGAAAAGGCTGGCCTGAAGAGGATGAACTTGTTGTCTGTACAGTAAAGCAGGTAAAGGACTTCGGTGCATTTACCGAACTTGACGAATACGGCCATAAAGAAGGACTGATCCATATATCAGAAGTGGCTGCAGGTTGGGTCAAATACATCAGGGACCATGTGAGGGAGGGGCAAAAGATTGTCTGTAAGGTCCTGAATGTTGAACCTGATAAGCATCATATCGACCTGTCTTTGAAGGATGTTAATGAACACCAGCGCCGCGAAAAGATACATGATTGGAAGAATGAGCAAAAGGCAGAAAATTGGATAAATTATGTAGCCGAGGTCACCAAAACCGGTCCTGAAGAACTGGAAGAGCTCATTGACCACCTCTATGAAATTTATGACAGCGTATATGCAGCCTTTGAAGAAGGTATGCACAACGGGGCAGATGCATTAATAGATGTAGGGGTGAATAGTAAGCAGGCCGAAGCCATCAGCAATGTGGGGATCGAAAACATAAAAATTCCATATGTGGAGATCACAGGATACATTGATCTGTCATGCCCTGCACCTGATGGCGTGGAAGTTATCAACAAATCACTTAAATCCGCTGACAAGATCAAAGTGGATGAAGACGTGAAAGTTGATGTCAGCTACCTGGGTGCCCCGAGATACAGAATACATGTTACAGCTCCTGATTACAAAAAAGCCGAGAATGTACTCAAAAAATCTGCAGATGCAGCTATTAAGGTTATCAAGAATGCCAAGGGCGTAGGCTCATTCCACAGACACAATGAAGCCAAGGCCTGAAGGATTATTATGGGCCAACATATCAAATACTGTACCGGATGCGCCAATTATACGCTAAAGGACAAGTGCCCGTCCTGCGGCGGTATAACTATTAACCCGAAACCTGCCCGTTTCTCACCGGAAGATAGGTACGGTCGATACAGGCGATTGATGAAAAGCCAGTTAAAAGAGAGCTAAATGCAAATGAAAGAAACAATTGTAAAGATTTTAAAAGAAGTCGAACTGGAAGACCCCATTCTGATCGAAGGTCTGCCAGGTGTGGGCCATGTGGGCAAACTTGTAGCCGAGCAGATAGTGGAAGAACTTGAAACTGAGAAGATAGTGGAGATATATTCTCCCCATTTCCCTCCACAAGTTATTGTAAACGATGATTTTTCAGTTGAACTTGTAAAAAATGAATTCTATGCGCATAAATCAGATACCCATAATGACCTGCTGATCGTGGTGGGAGACCATCAGAGCGTTACAAATGAAGGACATTATGAAATCTCTGATATCATCCTGAACATAGCAACAGAGTACAATGTTAAGCGTATCTATACTCTTGGTGGCTATGGCACGGGTCAGCTTACTGAAAGCGAATCCGTACTGGGTGCGGTGAACAATACCAACATGATCGAGGAACTTGAAGGGTTTGGTGTGGAATTCAAGGACAACGAGCCTGCAGGCGGAATAGTAGGCGTGTCGGGCCTGCTTCTGGGTTTGAGTAAAATGAGGGGCATTGATGCCGCTTGTCTTATGGGTACTACTTCAGGTTATCTTGTAGACCCGAAAAGTGCACAGGCAGTACTGACCGTACTTAGTTCTATACTGGATATGGAGGTCGATACCCAAAGCCTGGAAGAAAGAGCCAAGGACATGGAGCGTATAATGGCAAAGATCCTTGAAATGGAACAGATGCAGGGACCACGGGATATTAGTATAGACGAAGACCTGCGGTATATCGGTTAACAAAAAAAGTAAAAAGGTTAGGAGGGCATCCTCACCAAAATGGCCGCTCTTTCACTTACTTAATCTGGATTTTCTCCTGATATCTCCCTTTTCATGACGCTGTAAGGGGATGAAATATGGAGTTAGATATTATGTTTTTTATTATGGGACTGGCGATTCTTGCACTTATAGCGATTGTACTGATCAACAAAAAGAAATTAACAAAAACTAATGTACTAAAAAGGGAAAATTTGATATACGGCGCCATTGTACTGTTTTCCTTGCATTCAACGAAATATGTAGATTATCCCTATGATTTATTGCCTTTGGGAATTGGTCTTGTGGCGTTACTATTAATAATCAGATGTGCTGCAAATCACGATGGATAAACTTTAGGGATATGAAACGATTGATTTACTAAACTCCCATTGACTGATAGGTCTCTACACTTGCCGTAATTTGCTTCACTCATCAATACCTATACAAATTATATATAATAATATTTATAATACTAGATTTAGTAAGTATAATACTCATCAATGTTCTTCTTCAATTTTGTACCTTCCCTTAGCCCTATTTTCAACGCCTTTTCATTAATAGGCAGCAGATTCTCCCTCATACGCTCTTTCAGTGCTTCCTTTAACGATACCGGTTTTACGATATCAGTAAGAGCTATTATGCTTCCCAGTGCGATCACATTGGCGATAACGACCACACCTGCCTTTATAGCCAGTTCTGTAAAGGGAATGCTGTAATGTTTGATAGGGGGCGGATGCATGACCAGTGTAGAATCCACTATTAAAATACCATCATCCTTTAATTCAGGAACAAATTTATTGCATGATTCCTGGTTCATAGACAGTACAATATCCATTTTTTCAGGTATGGGATAATCGATGGGCGTATCACTGATGATCAGGTTTGACCTGCTGGCACCACCCCTGGCTTCAGGGCCATAACTACTGGTCATTGTCACGTTCTTTCCATCCATGACTGCTGCATGCGCCAGCAATGCCCCACCCAGGATAAGACCCTGGCCACCCGAACCTGATAAGCATATATTATACCGAGTCATAGCCTGTCACCACCTGCCTTTTTAACAATCTGGCTGTATCTTTCCAGGTAATAAGGTTCATCCAGGTCTACAAGAATACCGACAGGGAACTGCTCGCCTACCTCCCCGGGCGGTATCTTATTGAATTCCAATTTAGAGATAGCATTGTCCTTATACCACATCATCATGTCTACCGGACTGCCTTTTTTATTGCGCCTGCCATACTGTACAGGGCACTGCGACATGGCTTCTACTACGCTGAAGCCTTTCTTGTCGATACACCTGGACAACAGGGCATCCAGCATCTTGGCATGGTATGTAGTTGACCGTGCTACAAAGGATGCACCACAGGCCTCCACCAGTTTACATATGTCAAATGGCTTTTCTATGCTGCCGTACTGGGCCGTACTGGCCTTATGTTCCATAGGCGTAGTAGGGGAGTACTGACCCCCTGTCATGCCGTAGATATTGTTGTTAACAATAAGGGCAGTCAGGTCTATATTTCGGCGGCAGGCATGTATCAGGTGGTTGCCACCGATGGCAGTGGCATCACCATCCCCCATGACCACGATAATATTAAGTTCCGGATTTGCCAGCTTGATGCCGGTAGCAAACGTCAGTGCCCGGCCATGTGTAGTATGAAGAGTATTAAAGTCCAGGTAAGTGCTCATCCTGCCTGAACAGCCTATACCGCTGACAAGCACGATCTCGTCCTTGGTAAAACCTGTCTTTTCAATAGCCCTGACAAGTGCACCCATGACTATGCCTATACCACAGCCCGGGCACCATAGATGGGGTAATTTCTTATCAGGACGCAGGTACTTGTACATGGTCTTTGAAGTTTGTATCATAATGCTGCCCCCTCTATCTTTTCAATGATCTGGGCCGGGGTTACCAGTTCACCATCTACCCTGGTGACCCGCACCGCTCTTTTTGGGCAGGATTTCAGCACTTCGCCGTAGACCTGCCCGTAATTCATCTCTGGCACAACGAACAACTTAACACTTTTACTGATGTTCTCCAGATGGAACCTGGGGAACGGCCAGAGGGTTATGGGTCTAAGCATTCCAACCTTTAGCCCCTCGCTTCTGGCAATATTCACTGCCTCACGGGCAGAGCGGGCCACACTTCCGTGTGCCACTATACAGATGTCGGCATCTTCAAGCATATATTCCTCTATCCTGATAATATCATGCAAATTGTTCTTGATCTTGTTGATGAGTTTGTCCAGGCACTGTTCCACTTCCTCGTGAACCAGTGTGGGAAAGCCGGATTTATCATGTACCATTCCAGTAACATGGTATCTGTATCCCTCACCGAATGGTACCAGGGGTACTATCCCACCACCAGGCAGGTCATCGTAAGGATCGTACCAATCCGGTGGTACAGTGGGTTCAGGTCTGTCAATAACCTCAATTTTTTCAGGTAACTGGACATTTTCCCACATATGACCAACTATCCCATCCATGAGCAGGATCACCGGACTGCGATATTTCTCAGCCAGGTTAAAAGCATGGATTGTGAGGGTATAACATTCCAGCACCGATTGGGGTGATAATACAATAATGGGATGGTCCCCGTGGGTACCCCAGCGGCTCTGCATCACATCACCCTGGCTGGGCCTGGTAGGCATCCCGGTACTTGGCCCTCCCCTTGTTACGTTTACTATTACACAGGGAATCTCTGCCATTGATGCGAAACCCAGGTTTTCCTGCATAAGAGAGAATCCAGGGCCACTGGTAGCTGTCATGGATTTGACTCCTGCCAGTGAGGCACCGATAATGGCACCCATACTGGATATCTCATCTTCCATTTGTATGAAAGTACCCCCTATCTTTGGCAGTTCGACTGAGAGGAATTCGGCAATCTCTGTGCTGGGTGTGATCGGGTATCCGGCAAAGAACTTCATCCCCGCTGCCAGTGCCCCCATTGCACAGGCTTCATTGCCATGTAGTACTAAATCTTTATGTCTCTTCATTTTCAGCCTCCTTTATGCCCGGATTGTTTTTCACTGTAATTGCATAGTCAGGACAGTGGATATCACACAGGCCGCACAGGATACAATCCGATGGCCTGGCCGCATAAGGATATCCGTTCTTGCCGCTTGCCAGTACATTTTTAGGACAGATGGCTATGCAGATGCCACATTTCTTGCACCATCTTGAAAAGATATGTATGGGGTCGTCATTTTTCTGTTTCATCCTGATAAACTTCCATTTTAATTCAAATATGAGCTTGAACAATATGTCAGTGTTTGGGAAATATAAATAATATTCGATAAGAGTAAGCTACCCCAATGGGGAATATTCCAGATATAGGATAAATAATGTAACTACTCACCTTTAAGAAGCAGCAACATTTTGAAATTCGCTTTCTGAAGACCGCCAAAACCTTTTCTGGATTATTTCCATAAATCCCTGTCATCTTTTTTTTGATGTCTCATAAATACTCAAAATCAGTTAAAAGACTTTGGCACCTGTCCATGTCCTTCGACCACTACTAATTTTACGTTGATACACACCTTGACGTATTGCGCGCTCTATGTCATTATTATGCCACGGCACATCCTCAAACTTATTGAACGTAAATAGCATATCATGTCGCTTTCGAAGCTCCTTTGATATTCGGATGGCATCTTCATTGAATGCGGTGGTGGATTGATTATACGGAAATAATCCGGGGGTATTTAACAATACCTTCGCCATTAATCAGTACTAACCACCATTCATCCACCCCGGTTTTGTCAATGCTCATACTGCTACCCAACTTCTGTTTCTTGATGCCTTGGACTTGAGGTCCGGGCGTGGCGTGGTAGTTAACTACGAAGTTTTAATCCTTTTATTCCAGGTTGCCGCATTCTCGGGGTTACCGCTTATGGGTGCGTATATTCAGGATGCATGGTCACCAGTGGAATAATATCAGGATAATCCTTACAGATGCCCGATATCCAGTTATTGATACTTTCTACATGTCAGGACAAGTAGCAACTAAGTGGAGGACTGAAGCATCAACATTTGCTTTATTCATGCCTGACCGGATACCCACATTGCAATACCAATAGCATTTACGCTGTACTGACGTTCCGGTTTTTTTCTGCATTGGTTACAATCTATTGACATGGGCATCCATAATCATGTTGGTCGTATCCGAAAATCAGGAATATCTGATATGATATCAGCTTCAATCTCTTCATACGACCTGGGATTTACTTGTTTTTGCATGATATTCCATAATACAAATAATGTAGATACAACAGTAGTGATTATATTCAACAACACGAGCCATAATATGCCTTCAGGTAACATGTAATTGAAATAGAATAGCAGCCATGAAATTACGAATCCAGTTGCAGCTAAAACTATAAATTTAACCATCCTAAGTATAACTTTGAATTTTCCAGTGGTAGTCAGAGCTTTTGTAACATCATAATTCTTAAAATATTTTCCAATTTCTTTGAACAATGGGTCAGAATTAACGTGTGGGATATTTTTATCCAGCAGGAATAGAATAACCTTGAAAAAAGTGTATGGTGAAAAGGTATATTTACAAAGAGGTGTAAGTTTTTCTGCATCTTCAGATAAACCCTGTGATATGAGGTCTTTTTTCATCAGGTCTACAATCTCTTTTTTATAACCGGCGTCATCCTGATAAGCAGCACATACAAGTACAGACAACCATAGTAAATGTTCATGTTCACCACTTTGTACCATTTCACGACGCACCTTCTCTATCTTATGCATCGGAACGTCCATATCCATGAGATCACCAACAGGATTTGATACCTTCATGATGGCGGCTATTTCGCCTGTTTTACCCTGCAAGAGTTTGATGAGTATGGGTTTTAACATGAATAGTTCCTGAGTGGCTTTTTTATTTTTATATCTAGTTATGCCAATTATTGATATTAAAAATAAAAATAGCAGGGTCATCAGGTAACAAGCTGCTGCTGTCACGGAGAATATCATTGGTGGTTCGAATAGGGTGACCATAGTGGATAAAGATTGTCTGGAATATATAAGAAATGTGTTTTCATTTTCAATGTTCTGCCTTATTTGGTGCTATAAATGCTATATTATCGCTGACACTATCTGATAATCCAATTATGCAGTAAAAATAGTAATATGGCAACATTAGATATATATTTATTCAATGGATGGGGTGACATGTGAAATTAATTGGGAATTATGTGAATTTACGACGGTATTAACAAGATTGACAGGATATTAAGTGAGCCGCTCAAACATGTAAATCCTTTAAAATTTGGCTCTTTCACCAAAAATTGTGAAGTGGGGATTTTTAGACCGCCATTGACACCTTTCTCCTCTACCAGCCATTCGTGGGTGGCCGGGCGTACAATATTAGTGATTTATAATGACATAGACATCACACACTCAGCATCCAGAACCATATTGGGCGCACATGTATGCATATCCCGTCCTGTATCATATCATCATATTCACTATCGGTCAGTATCAAACCATCTTCAAGTCCATATTGTTGAGCTGCATCTACCAGACCGTTGATCTCTCTTTTTTGAGTTTCCGGGTTTGTAAGTGATTCTGTCACCTGTATTGCGTTGGTCAGGTGCATTCCTTTTTTTATTAAAAAATCACATTCCACTCCTGTTCTGGCACCTTTGTGATAATATATGTTGCAGTTCCTTCTTTTAAGTTCAATAAACACAGCATTCTCAAGAAGATGACCATGATTCCTGGAAAAATGGAATCCTGTTGCACAGGCAAGTCCTGTGTCCATGCAGTATGCTTTTGACTTGGTTTTGATATGTTCTTTATATGAATATGAGTACTGCCTCAAATAGAAGAAAATATACGCCTGTTCAAGGTCAAAGATGTATTCCTGTATGGTGTTTATAGAACAATTGAACGTCTTTGCCAATTTGTTTATGGAATACGTTCTTGCAGTGTTTGTTGCTAAAAATATTGCCAGTTCTTTTACCAATCTGGCATTCCTAATGTTAAAACGCACAACTATATCCTTAAAGATTATATTTTCAATATATTCATTCAGCCTTTCGTATGGTTTTGTTTCATCAAGGAACTCGGGTATTGAACCAAAAGCGACATACTTATTAAACATCTGTTTTATCACATTTTTCTGATATTCAAGAGTGAAATATGAACTCGTGTTTATTTTCACATCATGATAGAGGAGATATTCCCCAAAGGAAAACGGATATACAGTTAATGTTGAGGTCCTGCCTGTCAGCAGTGTCCCAAGTTCCTTTGACAACAGTTTTGAATTTGAGCCAGTTATGATGAATTTTATTTTCTCTTTTGCGTCCCTGTCATATTCTGTTCGCAAGAAATGTTCAAAACCCTCTATGTTCTGTATCTCGTCTATGAAAAAGTAGACATTCCTTTTCGGGTTTATGTTCTCTTTATACGTTTCAAGGACTGCACCTAAAAGTTCAAGTGAATGGTGAGAATACAGCCTGTAATCCTCAAGATTCAGGTACAATATCTGTTCTCTATCAACCCCATCTTCCAGCATTTCATTGATTGTCTGTTTTAATAGTACTGTCTTTCCAGTCCTTCTTGGACCTGTTATGATAGTTATTGATTTTGAATGGAGCAATTCTTTCATCTTGCCCATGTAATGCTCTCGTTCGATATACTCCTCGTGAGTAAAATCTTTGAACCAGTAATTCTGGTCTCTCAATATTTCAAATATCAGGCTTTTTTCGAGCATCAATATCACATAGCAACCAAATTACTTAAACATTATCATTATACTGATATATTTTAGATAAAATTATATCAGTATGATAGTGTAAATTATTAAAAATTATACCATTATAGTGATATATTCAAGTGCACCCTTTAACAATGAAAAATAGCAATAAGGGGACGTTAAGTCCCCTGTTTTTTTTATCTGGCCAAGTGCAGGTACAGCGGCACAAGGATGAGCAGCCAGTATATGAAATGCAGGTGAATAGGTATCAGTCCATCTGGTAAGGAAGATGTCTTCAGGATACGATTGGCACAATCAATCAGCGCCCGTATTTCCCTATCATCTCTCCCTGTGCCAGGATGTGCCCTGACATTGCGGCCTCGTACTGGGATTTGGTGGCGCTGTTCTTTAAGCTAAGTTGTCCAGGGCATATACCTTGAAGAAATACCTGTGATTCTGGCCCGGCGGCGGGCAGGGTCCGTTATAGCCAATCCTGCCGTAGTCATTCTTGCCTTGCAGGCTGCCGTCGTCCAGGGTCTTGTTCTTAGGCACACCAGGGGGCAGTTCGGTGCTGTCGGCGGATATGTTGTATATCACCCAGTGGACAAAGGTCTGCCCAGGTGCGTCGGGGTCGTCCACTATCAAGGCGATGGACCGGGTGCCTGCGGGGACGGTGTCCCATGAAAGTGCAGGGGACTGGTCCTCTCCATCGCAGGTGAGTTCGACTGGAAGGCTGCTGCTGTCTTTAAAGACTTCTGAAGATATCGAGATTTGTTTCATAATGGTCTTTTCCTCTAATTTGTCAGATAAGCATCTGTAAATACTCCCATTTGACCTATTTTGTTAATTTACCTTCCCACCAAACCAGTACTGGTGGCACTAATGTTCCTGGAAATCCCTAAAGAATATCTATAAACCTTTAGAGGCTGTCCAACAATCACTGTCAGTAAAAATACTCTTGCTTACTTTTCGATTTAAAGCCCTAATCCATCTTCCTTTTCTTTGGATTTTGAATTACCGGACACCCTCTATACATTAGAGGTGTCGATATTAAAAGTGTTTACAATGTGTTGAGCATTTCAAATTAATT
>Ga0255431_1214_pt1 | contig 10597 bp, 11 predicted proteins | sample ANMaggSeSYBR02J5_FD_182633 | JGI IMG/M metagenome (GOLD analysis project Ga0255431, IMG submission 182633) | Sediment cell enrichment communities from methane seep in Santa Monica Basin, California, United Staets - ANME aggregate JGI... | ecosystem: Environmental > Aquatic > Marine > Cold seeps >... | reverse complement strand
AAATTTGATACGACCGTTTACAAATGTTCCAACATCAACCGCACCGGGCATGTTCATGAGCCTGTCGATTGTTTTCACAACCTCAATTTCCGGATTGATTAAAGTGTCTATGTGAGGTGCATAATCTCGAAAAATAGCATGATAGTTATCAAAGTCAGCATTTCGTATGCGTACCAGTTTTTTTGTATATGGTGAAATGATGTTTGCCACCAGACATGCCACCAGGTTTGTTTCGTCGCTGTTTGTTACGGCAAGGAGTATATCAGCTTCTTTTATTCCCGCATTTTCAAGTAATGCAGGGCTACTGCCGGAACCGAGTATAACCTGAACGTCTATATTATCGGAAATGCGCCGAAGTGCATCACTATCCTTGTCAATCACCACAACATCTTTATCTTCATGTGACAGCCGGCTTGCTATATGAAAGCCGACCTCTCCTGCGCCAACAATTACAACTTTCAACTGGTTTACTCCTTTGATTATTTCAATCTATAGATTTTCACAGTCATTCTGCAATAGGCTATAATTAATCAAAAGCTTTTTGACAATATATTTATTATTAAAAGCTTCCCATAAGATTAAAATTGAAAACTGAGCCCTTATGTTCGCATCGAATGTGCGCTGACTTAATTGTCAACCTTAACAATAAATACAGGTTGACAATTAACCCCCTCCACTATATCTATCGTAGCGAAATAATTTAATAGTATAGAAATTTCCATTTTATGCCCAATTTTATTAATAGAGTTCGTAGGGGCGCCCTAATCGAATCAGGGCGACCACAAGGAACACCCCTACGAAAAAACAATATAATTACACCCTAAAAGCCCGCCCAATAGGGCACTAATTTGAAAACATATCTGAGTTGAATCGCGGTGCTGACCGGCACCGTGGGCCGTGCAAGCAAACGCAGTTTGATTGTGCGGTTCACGGTGTCCGGTCAAGCACCTTGTTCAGGCGCGTAGCGACGGAACAAGGTGCTTGACGTAGTCAGCACCGCGATTCACGGCGGCGCAGCCGCCGTGAACAAGGAAATATAATGTTCGATAAAACATTAATTAGCATAACTGAAAAAATTATTACATATCCGGGCTACTCTATTTCTTATGAAGATGCCTGCGAGCTCGCTGTTGCCCTGGATAATGCAGTTGATTTGATAATGTGTGCCAATAAGATCCGGAACAGGTTTAAAAAAAATAATGTGTTTACATGTTCCATTATTAATGCCAGGTCGGGTCGCTGCTCAGAGGACTGTGCCTTTTGTGCTCAGTCGGCTTTTCATAAAACCGGAATTGAAACTTATCCATTATTAGACACAGAAAAAATGATAAACTATTCCCTCCTAATGGAAGAAGCCGGCGCAACAAAATATTCAATGGTAACAAGTGGTCATTTGCTTTCCGGCATAGAGATTGATTCTGTCGGACATTCGGCAAAAGAGATAACCAGGAAAACTGATCTTTCAGTTTGCGCATCATTGGGACAGCTCACTGACACCATGGCAATAAAGCTCAAAGAAAAAGGAGTGACCACCTATCATCACAATTTGGAAACTGCCAGGAGTTATTTTGATCAGATATGTACTACACATGAGTATGATGAAGATATTCAGACAATCAAAATAGCAAAATCAGCAGGATTTAAGGTTTGCAGCGGAGGAATTTTTGGGCTGGGCGAGACCTGGTTACAGCGTGTGGAGCTGGCTTTTACACTTAAAGAACTGAATGTGGATTTAATACCAATAAATTTTTTAAATCCAATCCCAGGCACAAGAATGGAAAACAGATCCTTGCTTCCACCAATGGAATCGCTCAAATGTATAGCTCTTTTCAGATTTATAAATCCTGATCAAAACATAACTATATGCGGCGGCAGGGAACGAACTCTTGGCGATTTTCAGTCATGGATTTTCATGGCTGGTGCTAACGGGATTATGATAGGCAATTATCTTACTACAAAGGGAAGAAGCACAGCCATGGATATGGATATGATCAGCCAACTGGGGCTTGAGGTTATAGGAGCTATTTAAATGAAAGCGATTGAAGAGCTGAACAAACAGTTGGAAATTGATGACGGAAAATATATCTGGCATCCGTTCACGCAGATGCAGGATTATGTAAAAGAAGAATCCATTATAATTGAGAAAGGATTCGGATGTATTTTAACGGATATCAATGGGAATGAATATATTGATGGGGTTTCTTCTTTATGGACGAATGTTCACGGGCACAGAAAAAAAGAGCTGGATGTTGCCGTTAAAAAGCAACTTGATAAAATAGCGCATTCAACTCTGCTGGGGCTTTCCAATGTTCCTGCTATCAGGTATGCAAAAAAAATTGTCGGGATTGCGCCAAAAGGTTTAACAAGAGTATTTTACTCAGATAGTGGTTCAACTGCTGTTGAGATAGCACTCAAGATAGCCTTTCAATATCAGCGGCAAGCTCGGGATGGAAATCCAAAAAAGAAGAAATTCATATCCCTGTACAACTCTTATCATGGAGATACCATTGGTTCTGTGAGCGTTGGAGGCATTGGTATGTTTCATTCAGTGTATAAACATCTTCTCTTTGAATCAATAAAAGCCGAGTCTCCCTATTGTTACCGATGCGCATTCGGAAAATCCTGGCCCGGCTGCAACCTTGAATGCTTAAGCAGGTTGGAAGAAATTATGAATGCTCATGCACATGAAGTCACAGCAATGGTAATTGAGCCTTTGGTACAGGGAGCATCAGGAATGCTGCTGCAACCTCCAGGCTATTTGAAAAAGGTCAGAGAACTTTGCGACAGGCACAACATATTTATGATAGCAGATGAGGTTGCGGTAGGATTCGGAAAGACAGGAAAAATGTTTGCCTGTGAGCATGAAGATGTCACGCCAGACATTATGACCCTTGCCAAGGGCATTTCAGGAGGATATCTGCCGCTTGCAGCTACTCTGACAACTGAAAAAATCTATAAAGGATTTTTGGGGGAATATAAAGAGCTCAAAACATTTTTTCACGGCCACACATATACCGGCAATCCCCTGGCCTGTGCGGCAGCCTTAGCGAATCTTGAAGTTTTTGAGGAAGAAAAAGTGCTGGATAAACTTCAGGCTAAAATTGAGCATTTCAAACAAAGGCTGCAATTATTCACAGCCTTAGACAATGTAGGAGATGTTCGTCAATGCGGAATTATGGTTGGCATAGAGCTAATAGTTGATAAAGATACAAAAGAGTGTTTTCCTCCGGGAGAAAGGATCGGGCACAAGGTAATAAAAGAAGCACGTAAGAGCGGCCTTATAATAAGACCTCTTGGTGATGTAATTGTTCTTATGCCTCCTCTCAGCATTTCAATGGATGAGCTCGACAGGCTTTGCGACATAACATATGAATCTATTCGGGCTGTTACTGAAAAATATAAGGGGTAACTAAAGTTTTGGGTTTTGGGTTTTGGGTTTTGTGTTGAAGGAGATATGAATATTAAAGGCACATTTTATTTTGATCCATCTGACAGAATTTATGCAGACCATTTTCCAGGCAAACCTGTTATTCCGGGAAGTCTTATAATTCATGCTTTTCTGAAAGTATTGAAAGAAGAAGAGGTTAACAAAGTACAATACATAATAGAGAATTTCAGGTTTAGAGAATTTGTTTCTCCAGGTGAATACAATTTTGATATCGAAATTGATCAGAACAAAATGAAATGCAGGCTTTTTCAAAGCAGTTCAGACATGCTGAAACCAATTGTAACAGGAATAATTAGAAAATGAAATTTTCAGGTAATCGGGCTCTTATATTAGGTGGCAGTTGTGAACTCGCTGTTATTCTTGCCCAGTGTATGATTGAAGCAGGTCTGTTTCCGCTATTGACATACAGAAGCGAAAAAGGACTGGAGTATATATTGAAAAGCTTGAAGACTTCTCAGAAAGAATACAGCGCTTTTTTACTTGAATTCGGCAATCGCGATTCAATGAATTCTCTTTTTCGCCAAACAGATGATCACATTGATTACATGATAGATTTTGTACATGGAAATTTTGAAAGTCTTATTGCCTCTGCTGATGTGGACAGAATTTACAGTTATTTCGCTGAAAATGTTTCCTTTCGAGCAGAGATCGTAAAAAGAGTTGCAAGGATAATGATGAAAAACAAAAGAGGCCGTCTTATTTATATTTCTTCATCAGCGGCAGCAATGCCCAATCCCGGCCAGGGATTTTATGCAGCAGCAAAGCTTGCATCTGAAGCCATCTATAAAAATCTTGGGCTGGAACTTGGTGAACATGGCATTACCACCATTACATTGCGTCCCGGATATATTGATGCAGGCCGCGGCGGACGATTCATCAGGTTACACACTCACGAAGTTTTTAATAAGGTACCAATAAAAAGAGCTTTAACAAAAAAAGAAGTGGCAGAAACAATTCTTTTTTATCTTTCCGACAGTGCTTCCGGCTTTAATGCCACTGAAATTTCAATGGACGGCGGGCTGACGGCGGGCAAATAACCTTATGAATATTCTAAAAGAAATTACAGAAATTCTGGCAGAAATTCTTGATATCGAAAATCATAATATTTCCCCTGAAACTTATGTGATAAGAGAATTGGGTGCTGAATCCATTGATCTTCTGGAGCTGGCAGTGGCATTGAACTCCGGATTTAAAATAGATGTAAATGATGATGAAATATTTTTAAGAAAATTAAGACAATATATAACCGAAGCCGAGCAACAGGATAATGATATATTGCAATATTTGACTGAAAAGCTTCCCTTTCTGATGCAAGAAAGGCTGGAAGAGATAATGGCAGATATCGAAAACGGCCCGACTCTTAAGGTTAAAGATTTAATAAGTTATGTGGAAATGCAGAGGAATGTGGACTAAACCCGATAGAACGTTTCTGGAAGATCTTATAAGCAAAAGAAGAAGCATAAGGAAATATAGTCCGAATAAGCCGCCGGAAGAATGGATAAACATTATACTGCAATGCGCTGCAATGGCTCCTTCTCCTTCAAACAGTCAACCTGTCCGGTTTTTCAGGATCAGCTCTGCCGAAAAAAGAGAGAATCTTTATCAAGCACTGGCTTTGGGCAGGCAAAAACTTTTAAAAGCTGTAGAGCCTAAGGTGGAGAAAAAGAAACTGAAAAACTGGATAAATACCTATTACCGGTTTTCTGAATTCATGTTTAACGCACCTCTTCTTTTTGCTGTTGGTACAATTATATCCTATAAGAGTTTTTCAAAAAAAATGTTTGATGAGGGAGTACTTACGCACAACAAGAAAGAGGAAACGAATCTTGACATTACTGTGGGACTTGCGTTGAAAGGATTTATTCTTAAAGGAGAAGAATTGGGGCTTGGATCATGCATCCTTACCGGACCTATAGTCTTTATTCCGAATGTTGAAGAAATTCTCGGGATAACTGATGTTCGAATAAAATGCTTTATTACAGCAGGATTTCCGGATGAAAAACCGGATATGCCTCCCAAAAAGAGCATTTCAGAGATTGTAAGTGAAATATGAGATTGTCAAAAAAAGATGATGGATAACATGCGCAGAAGAGTCGTCATTACCTCTGTTGGAGTTATTTCCTCCCTGGGTTTTACTTTAGAGGAGATACTTAACAATTTGAAAGATGAAAATACTTTGTTTGAGAAGTCTTTTTTTGATAATGAAGTTGTTATTGTAAGCCCCATAAATAACTTTAACATCAAAGATTTTGCAGGTCATTTTAAAGATAAACGCTATCTTAACAGGGGAGCTCAATTCTGTGTGGCCTCAGCCATGGAAGCCGTGAAAAAAGAGGCTTAATAAACAATTATTGGCAAAAGCAGGTCTTTTCTCCGGGGCAGGCCCCAATCTGAATATCGGAGGGGAATTTCCTGATGTCAAAGCTGGGGAAATAGATAGAAAAAATCTGATGGCTCTCTGGATGTTGAAATTCCTGCCAAATACAGCGGCCTCAGTCATTGCTAAATTAGCAGGAATCCACGGCGAAAATCAGACCATTACAACAGCATGTTCCGCTTCACTCCAGGCCATTGGTGAGGCATTTCGCAAAATAAAAAATGGTTACATTGATCTTGCATTTGCAGGTGGAGGCGATTCAAGGTTAAGCAAAAGCAGTATTTTAGCTTATAAAAAAGCCCATGCTCTTTGCGACGGAACGGGTAAACCTGAGAGAGCAAGCCGTCCTTTTGATAGAAACAGAAAAGGATTTGTACCTGGCGAAGGCGGCGCTTTTTTTTTGCTTGAAGAGCTCCAGCATGCTAAAAGCCGAGGCGCAGCGATCTATGGCGAAATTTGCGGTTATGGCTCTTCCATTGATGGATATTCCATGATTGCCCCACAGTTAGATGGAAAATGGGCGGAAAGGTCGGTGAATGCGGCTTTGCAGGAAGCAGAGCTTGCTTTCTCCGATATAGATGTTGTTTCATCTCATGGAACAGGGACACTATTAAATGATGCAGTGGAAGCAGATTTAATTGATCGGGTTTATGGTAAAAAATCTCCCTTTATCATTGCACTTAAATCGTGGATCGGACACATATCTGCGGCATGCGGGGCTGTTGAGCTTGCAATATGTCTTGCCTGTATGCAAGACAGTTATCTCCCAAAGATAAGAAATCTTGATGAACCGTGCCATGCCGGACTTAACTTTGTCAGTGAAGAACAAAGCTGCCGGATACGCAATATATTGTTAGAAAATTTCGGTTTTGGAGGACAAAACAGCGCTCTGATTCTAAGTACGAGCGGGCAGGGTAGGGTAGGGTGAATGGTTAAGAATGATATTGAATCACTTCTTATATTTTTATGGACATAAAAAAGAATATATAGTAAATATCGGCATCCTTCATATAGGCTTGAAAGTAGTTTACACTTTTTATTGTAGGTTGGGAAATTATTGAAACTGAAATGATTCAAGGAAAAAACAGATTCGATATTTTAGAACAGTTGCGAAAAAATAAAACTCTCATCCAAATACGCCTTTTGGGTACGGATTATAAACAACTAACTATCGTTACAGGCATACAGACTAGAAAAAACATGCTCTTTTTTCTCATAGACTATACTGCAGGTTTCAAAGAAGCTGTTTCTGACGTTGAGGTCTGGAAAATGCGCTTTGAATTCATTGGAAACGACAATCTTCAGTATATTTTCAGAACATCAGGCGGGGAGATTGTCGGGAATGAAATATGCATAAAGTTTCCGGAATCCATTAAAAGAATACAAAGAAGGGCACATTTTAGAATAGAAGTTTCGGTTGATACAAAACTTCATTTTAAAAAAAAATCCGCTGATATTGAAATGGATGTTGTCAACATCAGCCTGAAAGGCACTCATGTCAATTGCGTTCAAAAGAATGAGATCCTTAAATCCGGTGAAGATCTGGGAGATGTTAAACTGGTATTTCCATCTGAAAAAAAAGACCTGGTGGTACATATAAAAAAGATATCGGTCAAAAGGGTGACAAAGGATTCTCAAAGCAAACGCTATATCTACGGCCTTTACTTCGCAAAGATCGAAAAAAATGAAGAAACATTATTGACAAAAATTATAAGCAAATTGCAAAGAAAATTTCTACAAAGAAGACAGCGAATGTACGATTGATTGAGTGGAGGTTGCGTTAAAAACCGGGATATATATCTTGTTGAAGTTGAAGTTGAAAAAGATTTCATGGTTGTGGCGATATGCTTTCAATATATTTAAACAATTCATCAGCAAGATCTTTGTCAAGACCATTAAGAATTTCATACTGTTCAAGCGCAGCGTTTTTGTTGCCGGGAATCAAATACATAAGACCCAATATATGGTGAGCTTCCGCATAATCGGGTCTGATCTGTATAGCCTGCTTGAGGGATTTTATTGCCTCTTTATGAAGGTAAAGTTTTGCATAAGAAAACCCCAGGCTATATTGAACTTCCGCATAATCGGGTTTGCTGCGTATGACCTGCTTGTAGGATTCTATTGCCTCTTCATAGCGCCCAAGTTCAGCATAAACAGTTCCTAACTTATAGGATGCTTCCGTATAATCCGGCTTGTCGCTTATGGCCTGCTTGTAGGATTCTATTGCCTCTTCATAGTGCCCAAGCTCAGCATAAACATCTCCTTTCTTATAGGATGTTTCCGCATAATCGGATTTGGTTTGTATGGCTTGCTTGTAGTCTGCTATATCCTGCACGACAATCTTTATCAGTTGCTGCATTTTATATGTATTGAAAAAAGAAAATATGCTAAAAAACAAAACTGCTAATAAGACCCTCAATAGACTAATTTTTCTATGCTTAACAAAAAACCCGCCATCAATGTCCCACACAGCATGTCTTGCTCTTCTTAATTTATAATAGGCTATAATCATTGTTATGGGAGTGATAAAAGGAATTCCTACACCCATACCATTGCACCATACTGAAAGACTCCGCCTGAGAGCGCTTAAAAAGTCAGGTTTGTATTGAAATATATTAACTACTCTGGTTCTTAAAAGCCATTTGCCTGGAGTTGTCCCGAAAATACTTAAAAAGCCTGCTTCCACAAAAATCCATATGAATATTAATAACGCCGGAAAGATGATTATGGGAATATCAAATTTAGAAAGTATATGATTAACATTTATGAATATTAGAAAAAATCCAAAAAGAAGATAATCAATACTCCTTGCCAAACAACGCAGCCATGGACGTATTTGAGGAGCTGCTGAAGTTTCCCGCTTAGAATAAAATTGTGATGTGGTTTTTTCGGATTTTTCTTTTGAAGGCAAAGATTTTCCTTTTGAAGATAAAAAAGATAGTGCCCTCTCATACGCCTCGTTAATCTCCTTTAATTTTTCCTCAGCCTTTTGCTTTAGTCGAGGATTTCCATGAAAACGGTCCGGATGCCAGACATTGACCAGATCTCTATAAGCTTGCTTTACCTCATCTGACGAAGCTTTTGAGTCAAGCTCAAGAATCTCGAAATATCTCTGAATATCCATTTTGGCCCTTAGTTCGTTATTTTGCGTACCTTTGTGCATTGATCATAACTTGATAGTATAGGAATTTCCTTTTTTTTGACAGGATATACAGGATGATCAGGATATAAAAAAATAAAGAAATCATGTAAATCCCGTTAATCCTGTCAGAAAAGTCCGCCCGAAGGGCGCTAATTTGAGCCTAAAATGAGCGATTAGCCATTAGCTTTTAGCTATTAGTCAAACTATATCAAGATGTTATTAAATAATAACATTTCACCCAATGGGTGAAAATCGAATCACTGGTAACCACCCGAAATAATAAGAGCTAACCGCTAATTGCTAAAAGCTAATCGCTCGTCTTAGGTTGAGGTATATATTTTTTATTTCACCATAAAGAAAAAAAAATGTCAAAACCCAAAAACCCGGCAATTCTAATTATTGTTATTCGACGAGTGCCTGATACGATATTTCACGCATGATACGACACTATTTTATGGCACATATATTGCCTTTTTTTATTAACTCAAGTTTTCAAGCAAAATGCCGATAAATATAAAAGGTCGAGTTGTCGAGTAGTTAAATGCGGGCTAAAAAAAGGAGGGACGAAAGAAAATGGCGGAACCAACGGAAACAATGGACCAGGCTGTAAAGGTCATAAAAGACAGAGAAGGGAAATATCTTACCTTTTCTCTGGCAGACGAAGAGTACGGCATGGGCATCCTGAAAATCAAAGAGATCATCGGGATGATGCCGATCACCACGGTGCCTCAGACACCGGAGTTTGTAAAAGGGGTGATAAACCTTCGCGGCAAAGTCATCCCTGTGATTGATTTAAGACTGAGATTCGGAATGGAAAAGATCGAGTATACCGAACGTACCTGCATAATCGTGGTTGATCTCAAGAGCCAGGCAGCGAACATCCTGATCGGCGTAGTGGTCGATTCGGTCTCAGAAGTTTTAAACATCAAGGCTGATGACATTGAAGATACGCCGACATTCGGGACCAGCCTGAATACAGCCTTTATCCTCGGCATGGCCAAGATGGAAGGAGGAGTCAAGATACTGCTTGATATTGATCGGGTGCTTAGCGAGGAAGAGGTTGCCGCTTTGGAGAGCACAGCTTAGATCATTGCTCGTTGCTCGTTACTGTTTGCTCGTTACTGGTTGGATGAATAGGATGATTGGTTACCCAGTGACTAATGACTAAAGTAACGGAGGGAATTAACAATGTTTAAGAATATGAAAGTAGGCGCGAAGATAGCGTCAGGATTTGCAGTTGTCACTATTCTGGGAATTATAGTCGGTATTGCCGGTTATGTGATCATCAACAATGTTGCTAATCAGGTAGAAATTGCGGAGACGGCCTATATAATTAAAGAAAGTTGTCTTGAAACACGAAGGCAGGAAAAAAACTACATCATCCGCAAGGATGAAAAAGATTTCAATGCCTGGGAAAATGCGGTTCAGGAGATTAAAACTATAGCATCAAAAGGGCAGAAAATTACGGACGATAGCAATATCCAGAGCTGGTTGAGAGACGGTCTTAAGGAACTGGAGGGCTATGAACAATCAGGGCATGAATTTCATAAGCTCATTCTTGAAGGGAAGAATTTAGACGATCAAATGCGTGAGAGTGGTCGGGCTATTGAGAGCTGTCTTAAAACAATGG
>Ga0255431_1213_pt1 | contig 10650 bp, 8 predicted proteins | sample ANMaggSeSYBR02J5_FD_182633 | JGI IMG/M metagenome (GOLD analysis project Ga0255431, IMG submission 182633) | Sediment cell enrichment communities from methane seep in Santa Monica Basin, California, United Staets - ANME aggregate JGI... | ecosystem: Environmental > Aquatic > Marine > Cold seeps >... | reverse complement strand
CGAGCTATTTCAATATATTTGGGATTTGAGATCGGACAAAGGCGTCCTGAAGCTGTGATGCATAGTTGGGGAACTTATTTCGTCCACGTTCCTAACCTGATAGGGTTACTAACTTAAGGCGGGACACCTTATAATTTCAAGGAGTTACACTATGGTGGGCATTGCCATTAGGTACTAACTACAAATCTTAAAAAATCGGCAAGTGTGAGATAAGCGATTATCCTTTTTTCTTTATCCAAAACCGGAATATTTTCAACACCTGTTCTGATCATCCTTTTCAGCACTTGTTTTACTTTTTCTTCTTCAGTTGCAACTATAGTATTCTTTTGCATGATATCTTTTGCCTTATCGGCAGTGATCATGCTTATGAGAAACCTTGGGTGGATTTGAGGCTCATGGCTTAACGAAAAAACATGTCGGGACAGTATTTTTAAAGAAATAACACCGGTTAGTTTTTCATTGTCATCTACTACATAAAGAAGCCGGTTGCATTCATGGCAAATCATGGCATCAACCACTTCTCTGATATCCGCATCCTCGTGAATCAGCGGAAGTTTTCTCTTTTTGAGGATTGCAAGCAACTCGGTTACCGTCATGCGACCCACTTCTTCTTTAATATTTCTCATTCTTCACCTTTCACCAGATCCCTTATTATCCGCTTTGCTTCACCTGCCTTGAATAAAGCGAAGCGAACAAAAAATGGCGACAAAAGCTCATTGATAATTACAGATCCCAGGACAGCGTTTACCATTACTTGCGAAAGAGATGTCTGGCCGAATACCGCACCAGCCTCCAGAACCAAGCCCACAGTAACTCCGGCTGTCGGCAGGAGAGCCATGCCAAGGTACTTTTTAATTGCCTGAGGAGCATGAGAAATTTGTGCGCCCAAACAGCTCCCCAGTATCTTTCCGGAAAATCTTCCAAGAGTAATTAGAAGAGCTATCAGGCCGGCTGTTTGCATTACTTTGAGATCAAGGTGTGCACCTGCCAGGGTGAAAAACATTGCAAAAATCGGCTCTTCTATGCTTTCAACAAGCGTAAAAATATCTCCTGGGTGTTCTACTGAATTGGCCACTACAAATCCAAGCATCATATTGGCAAGCAAAGGAGATACGTTAACGCTTATTGCCAGTCCGCTGACCAGAAAAATAGATCCGATTATTACCCCGAGCATTGCTTTTCCTCTGGATATAAAAGGAATCAGCTTTAGAAGACACACCCCTATAGCTCCGCCTATGGACATAGATATCAGTATGGAAAAGATGGGAGAAAGCAGGAAATTATACCAGGTGATTGCTTCCTGATTCACGAAGGTTTGGGCTATGGTAATAGCAAATGCGGCAAAAATAATGGTCAGGCCGTCATCCAGAGCAACGACTCCGAGAAGTATAGTAGTAAATGGTCCTTTTGCTCTGTATTCATGGATGATTGCCAGCGTAGCTGCCGGCGCAGTAGCGGCGCTGATTGCCCCGATTACGAACGCCATAGGAAAATAAAAAGTGTAAAAACAAGGCGGAAGACCTTTTAATCCGTAGATCAGATAAAAAAAGATGGTGAGAACAGTTGTAGTTGCAAGAAAAGCACCAAAAGCCTGCGTTAATGTTATCCATAGAATATGGTTTCCAAGCTTCCTTAGCTTTGACATCCGAAGAGATCCGCCGATAGAAAAGGCGATGATCGCCAAAGCTATATCGGTTATCAGTGTCAGCTCTTCTTTTATCAGCCTTTCATGGAAAAGACCCAGAACTGAAGGGCTTATAAGCATTCCAATTACAATATATCCGCTAATCCGGGGAGCTTTGAGATAGTTAGCAATTTTTCCGCCGGTATAACTCAGAAGCAGAAGAATTCCTATATAAACCAGAGGATGTTGGATTTCAGGCAGGCTAAATTGATTTAGACCAGGAATCACCATAACCGTGAACCTTTGAACTGTAGTTACCACAAACTACTGAACAATCCAGATTGCTAAACTTGTAGAGCGATTTAAGACACTGGTTGTGACACTTCCCATGAAGAACTCTTTTACTGCCGAGAGGCCGCGCCGGCCCATAACTATCGTGCCATAATCGTTATCCTGCGCTTCCTTTAAGACATCATCAGCGGCTGAGCGACTGCCTTCTATGACTTTTGTAGTTATTTGCTCCTCGCTCAGTCCGGCTTTAAGGAGTATTTCCCTGGCTTGTTTTATATAAGGGGCAATTTCTTTGCCTGCTTTGTTTTTCCGGAGTTTTTCAAGATCCTCAGTTTCTTCAAGTACCTGCATGGAAATAAAACGTGTTAAATGCCTCATGGTGTGAAAAATGGTTATCCGGCAATCGGTTCCGGAGAGCATGAAACCAACGTGATCAACGGCTCTTAGAGCGTTTTCGGAGTTATCAACGCAGACCAGCACATTTTTTGAATTAATACTACCTTCTAATATCCATACCGGATTATTTCTGCGGTATTCAACCAGCCTGGTGGAAACTTTACCCATAAATAAACTTTTTATTTCAGTGTTTCCCCGCTTGGTCAGAAGTATAGTATCTACTTGTTTAATTGACGCCCAGTTACAGATATCCTGAGTAACGGTAATTCCTCTTTCCCGGCAGCACGTTTTAATTTTTTCTTCATTAAAACCTTTGCTTAAAAGTATATTTTTGGCTTCCGACAAGATTTGTTCAGCCATCTCTTCGTTCTTTTTTTTTACAGACTTCAACCTGGCTCGGGTTTGCTTATCTGACTTATTATCTGTTAATATCGGCGGCAAAGAGGGGAGAATGTGAATGAGGGATAGTTCAAGGTTATGGCTTGGCCCGTAGATGAGATTAATATACTCCAGAGATCTCAAGGAATTTTTGGAGCCATCAAGTGGAATGACAATACTTTTGGTCAAATTCTCCATAATTTTCTCCTTTGAGCAAAATGGCTACCAACTAGCGCAGTCATGCGGGATGGATCGGTGCATCAAAATGTGAAGTTATTTTTGAGTGAGCCCTTAAGGCGGGACACCTTGTAATCTCAAGGGGTTACAGTAGGGTGGGCAATGCCCACCCTACAAATCGTCCCGCTTTATGTTGGTAGCCGGCAAAATCATTAAATTTTAGTGGTCGCAGAGATTATTACCTGTCACGAGAGCATTGTTTAAATAGCTGTTAATAAGCTCTTCAGGTTCAAGAGGCGGCGCTCCTGTAACCACTTTTATGTTTTGTTCATTAAAAAGAACCTGTGCTTTATTTCCCATTCCACCCGCTATTATTACATTAACATTTTGTTCGTGCAGCCACTTGGGAAGTACACCCGGTTCGTGAGGAGGTGGTACCAGAATTTCTTTTTTCTTAATTATATTTTCTTCCACCTCTATAAGAGCGAATTCTTGACAATGGCCGAAATGGGCGGTCAGTTTGCCATTAGCTAAAGGTATAGCAAATTTCATCGTATTAGGTCTCCTGTTTTTTGTTTCTTGTTTTGTTTCTTGTTTTATTTCAGATATTATATCGGCAATACTTAAAAATGCCCCGGTTACCTGGGAATCTTTATGTTTTTCCTGAATAGAGGTGCCGGAGTCACCACAAGCGACAACGTTTTGGTCAAACGGAATCCTTCCCAGAAAGTTTATTTCCGCTTTCTTTGCGGTACGTTCCCCACCACCGGATCCAAACAGTTCGAGTTTTTCGCCGCAGTGAGGGCATGTAAAACCACTCATGTTTTCGATAAGTCCCAGGATTTCCATACTTAGTGTTTTGCAGAAGCTGATAGATTTCCTTACGTCGGCAAGAGAAACCTCCTGTGGTGTGGTAACTATTATTGCTTTTGCATCCGGAATCATTTGTGCAACTGTCAGCGGCTCATCACCAGTCCCGGGAGGGGAGTCAATAATCAAATAATCAAGTTCACCCCATTCTACGTTTCCGATGAACTGCCTGATTGTAGAATGCTTAATCGGGCCTCTCCAAATTATTGCATTGTCTTTGTCTGCTGTAAACGATTCGATTGAAACCGCCTTCAGGTTTTCAGAATAACTTAATGGATTCAGCTTTTGATTTTGATTCAAATTTATCATGTCTTTAAATCCAAGCATTCTGGGAATATCAGGCCCATGTAAATCAACATCCATAAGTCCTACCTTAAACCCCTTGTTCGCCAGGGCTATAGCAAGGTTAACCGAAACACTGGTTTTGCCGACACCACCTTTTCCGCTCATAACTATAAGTTTGTTTTTAATTTTGTTTAATGAGTCTTTAATAGAGGCATCTAATGGATCTTGCGGATTCTTTGGGCTATCTTCTATACTGCAACCGGTCTTTTGACATCCTTCCATTCTGTATATCTCCTAAATTACTGTTTACTGTTCACGTTTTTATGTTTTTTTATACCCAGTGCCCTTCTACATTAGGCTCATTGGCAGTTCCAAATTCACCTTTTTTGTACCTGGAAATTGCATCAATGACTTTTCCTTTTGCATTGGTAATAATCTTAACACCTGCATTTTGTAGTACATTAAAGGCTTTAGGCCCGCAATTGCCGGTAATTAGCAAATCAACATTGTTTTCAGCAATTGTCTGACCGGCCTGTATTCCAGCTCCCTGGGGAAGATTAAGATTTTGAGCATTTTCTACAACATTATAATCCATGGTTTCAGGATTAACAATAATAAAATAAGCCGCTCTTCCAAAACGCGGATCAATATTTGATTCCAAATCTTTACCTGACGATGTTACAGCAATTTTCATAATTCTAAATTACCTCCGTTATGTTCGTTAATTCGATAGCAATTTTCATCATTGCATGAAGGACAGTTTTGGGGTCTGCCTGTGCCATGTGACTCTTCCCATCTGTTATTGCAATTGTTACATATAAATATTCTTTTTTCGTCGGCTATACTGTAATTGCCGCCTTCAATTTTTATAGCTTTTCCGTTAATTAGAGCATCCGCAATAACCTTTCTTGCTCGCTGGATAATTCTGCCGACTGTTGATCTGGACACTCCCATGCTCCTGCCTGCTTCCTCGTGAGGCATTCCAAGAAGATCGGCAAGTCTTATTGATTCACGCTCGTCAACTGTCAAACAGACTTCTATCAAGTCTATCATTGGTATGCCTCTTGGTTTGAAGTAGCTGACATTCGGATTAAAGGCCACAATACGATTTTTTTTGGGTCTGACCATAAAAACTCCGTTATGAGAATATGCTCAAAAACTTAAGTATTTTTCTTAATATTGTCAAGAATTTTGTTATTTGAATTCAAACCATTCTTTCGATTTCTTTTAACTTTTTATCAAGCTTTTTTTCAGAAACAGGAAAGGCTGTCTTTAATTCCTGGGCAAAAAGCGATACTTTATATTCTTCGATCAGCCAGAAGTATTCCTCAAGTGCCTGCTTTTTTTCTTCCGATACCGTGGAAGAAAGCTTTTTTAACATTTCATTAAGGCCGTTTATATAAATTTTAAGTTTTTTTGCTTTTACCTCATCCTTTTCAAAGTTTACAGATGCTCTTTGCGCTCTGATACCAATTGTCCTGATATATCTTGCAATATGGGACAGTCTTTCATTGTCGTATAAATCCATAAATGTTTCAGGAACAAGTCTAAACAGTTCGTTTCTCAGGTTATTAGAAAACTGCACAAACTTACTGCCCGATTTGTTTGCATTTTCCAGATTAGAGATAATTGATCTTGTTTCATGACATGCTTCGAGAACAGGTATTATTTTGCTCAACAACTCATGTCCTTTTTTGAGTATGTCCGGCTCTACGCATGTTGCATGTAAGTAAAAGGCATCTTTTGTTCTTATGTTTCTGCAAAACAGGCTTTTTATAAGGCTTTCATACATTCTTTGTTTAAAAATCCTTGCCCCGCCGAAATAATCGGACATGTTTTTCTTTTCTTCCGATAGAATCAGGCTCTTTTTTAAAAATTTCAGTTCTTTTGAAAAATGCATAGCAAAAAGTGCGGCAACGCCTTTTTCATGAGACCTTATGGCTTTATCTCTTTTTTGGAAAAAACGTAAGCTTATGCTTTTTTTATTATCTTTTTTTTCTAATTCAAGGCCCGGACATACAACCCATTTTGTCCCATGTTTTCCTGTTATGCTTATGGTATCGGACAAATCGCCAAAGTCCCATCTTTTTATATCTATTATTTCCCGTTCTTTTTTTGCGGATTCAAATTCGTTACTTTTATCCTGATCCGTTCTGTCGGATATACTTTGGCTCAGAATGGTTTTGTTTCTGCCGGAACATATAACCTCGCCTTTTGCACCTGTAATAGCTATTCGCATTTTAAGGTGATCAGGCAGAAGATCTTCAGACCATGCCGATGCAGGAATGTCCACACCAAAGCGTTTGTAAATAAATTGACCAAGAACCGTTATCAGGGATATATTTGCCTCAGGCATTTCATTTGCAATAATATCTACGGTATTTATTACAGGAACAAGTTGTTTTCTGTAATCTTTGGGAAGACCTTTAATGAGTGCGGTTATTTTATCCCTGTACAATCCGGGTACGAGCCAGTCAACAGATTCCGCAGGAACAGTTGCTGCAAGCGCTGACGGGACTTTAATGGTTACGCCGTCATCCCGGCTTCCAGGTTCAAAACTGTAATTGCATTTAAACCGGTGGATTCCCAGGGTAATATCGTCGGGAAAAAGAGACAGTTTTTCTTCATCCGGAAAATATCGGAGAAGATCATCTTTTTTCATTCTCAGAAATTTATCGGAGCCTCTTTTTTTCAAATTATGTTTAAGGGTTCTGATATCATAAATTCCTTCAAGTCTTTTTTGATAAAAAACAAAAATATCTTCATCGCTTATCAGAATATCCCTTTTTCTTAACCTGTTTTCCATGCCGCTGATTTCATCAATAAGACTACTGTCATAGATCCTGGGTTCCTGAACGGAAAGCAGCTCTTTCCAGAATTCCACTCCAAGTTTTTCTCGCAACATGTAATACTGACCGTACTGAGAGCCTGCGGTATTGATATCTTCCAGTCCGATTCGTCCCCTCCATCTCTTGTTTAAGAGATCTGTCCAGTGTTGCGGTGGAGCATCTACCCTGCTTTCGTTATATGCCATGCATATTCCAAATCCTGCAAATACTGTCCAGTAGTTAGTGTCCTTATATTCTTCCGGAAAAGCTTTATAATGCGGGGAATCGTACTTCATCAGACATCCCTGATTCTTCAATTCCTGGTAGGTTCCAATATCGGCAATGGTTACAACATCTGCTTCTGTTGCGCTGTTTTCAATTTCCGACATCAATCTTTCTCTGATAATAAAGGTAGAACTTCTGACAATATTAATATTGATGCCCGTTTCTATTTTAAAGGCATTTCCAATCCTGTTTGCATGCTTTTGAGGTATTGAAGTGTACCAGGTTAAACTGATGGTTGTAGGGGTGACATTTACCACAATTTCCGGTTTGGGTTTATTATCATTTTCTGTGATAAAAAAATATGACAGGAAAAAACATAAACCCGAAAAAATTATCAATACAACTGACCCGATTAACTTATTCATCTTATCACTTCACTTTCCTTATTCCAGCGCCTTTACCTGCCTGTCCATCATCAGGGCTGCCTGTTTAGCATTCAGTTCGCCATCAAGGAATCGTTTAAGTATCTCGGGAATAATTTTTGTTTCGTAGATTTTGGATATGAGATTTCCCTTCCCTTCGATGAATCCCCAGCGATCGAAACCCTCCACCCCGTCTACAATGGTTTTCACTACGTCCAACCCGTAAAACTCGGAGATTTTGGCGCTGGTTGTTACCCCAAACTCAAGCTCAATCCATCCGTTAATGAAGCGGTTTGGCTCATCCCGGGTCCCCTTGCGCACGGGCAATTTACCTTCAGGGGCCATACTTAACCACCTTAGATACCCGTCAGTTAATAGAAATTCCACCCATTGTTTGGCCAAAACCTTGTTTGCATCCTGGGTGATACCCAGGAAGTTTATCTGGCCGTATTGAGCAGTTCCTTTTGGACCGTGAATGGTGGTCACAAAACCGGTATTTCTGGCCAGGTATCCTGGTTCACTCCTGGCAATATCAGGAACCACCGGCAAATCTCTTCGAAGTCCTGAGAGCTCATCAAGGATAAAAGGTGACCATATGATCATGGCTGTTTTTCCGGAGATATAATCAATCATGGTGTGGAACCAATGGAGATTTCTGCGCGGGGTAAAACAGGTAAGAGCTTTGTAGAACTCCAGGGTCTGCACCATCTCGGGTGTGTTTAGGTTGACACTTCCGGATCTATCTGTCAGCTTGACACCATTGGACAGAGCAAAATGCTCGAAGACTTGCTGTGTGTAGGTATGATTAGGGTCAGTGGCTGCTTCAAAGCCCCATATCAAGGGTGGATTATGCAGGGCCTGGGCGGCTTGAAGGATGCGATCCCAGCTATCAGGTACAGACAAGCCCTCTTTTTTGAAGAGATCCTTACGGTAAAGCAGGAGCTGTCCCCATCCATCTGCCGGTACGGCAGCGTATCCGCCTGAGATACGGGCAAGGTTCAGAGGCCCTACGCCAAAGGTCTCTTTGCCGAGGTGATTCACCACATCCGTTGCAGATTGCTTATCCAGAATTCCTGCCTTAGCCCACCCTATGATAAAATCTATTGGGTGGAAGATTACATCAGGAAGAGACCCTGATGCATAACCGGCAGCGACCCTTGCTGCCAAAAAATTTTCCTGAACAGGAACCACTCGGACATAAATTCCGGTTTTTTTTCTGAATGCATGGGCAATTTCCCTCTGTATCTCCAGTCGTTCCTTTTCTGTCTCAATAGTCCAGAAAGTGATCTGCTTTTGGGTGCCGGCCGCGGGAAGGGGCATTATGGGTATCCAGAGGATAGTTAAAAAACATAAAATTGTTTTCCTCATAAATAACTCCTCCTCTTCGATTAATGCATTTTGTAGTGAAGTTCGGTAACTACAAATATTTTTCTATCATTTTATATGGCTATGATATAATTACAAGAAAATTATATACTGTTATAAAAATTCAAAATCACAAATGAAAAACAAGCTAATAAAAAAGGTAGAATCACTTCTGCCAAAGGCTCTTTGCGCCGACAGGCAGGCTGTAAGACGTGAAATTCTTCGCATAAAACGCTCCAAAACAAAAATTTTGTTTGATAAAAATACAGAACAAAAATTTATTCAACTTGAAAAACAGCTTCAGGCCTCTATCAAAAAAAAGTCATGGAAAAAACAAAACCTGCCAAGACTAACCTGGAATCCTGATCTTCCAATAACTGACAAAAAGAATGAAATAATTGATTTGATCTCAAAAAACCGGGTGTTGATAATCTCCGGCGAGACGGGTTCAGGCAAGACTACACAAATACCAAAGTTCTGCATTGCGGCAGGAAGAGGAATTGACGGCAAGATCGGCTGCACCCAGCCCAGAAGGATCGCTGCCACAACTGTTGCCAGGCGCATAGCAGAAGAACTCGGAGAGGAACTCGGCAGGTCTGTGGGTTACAAAATAAGGTTCAAGGACGAAACCGGCGATGATGCATTCATAAAAATTATGACTGACGGGATACTTCTTGCCGAAACCCGAAGCGACAAATATCTGAACGAATATGACACAATAATAGTGGATGAAGCGCATGAAAGAAACCTTAATATTGATTTTATTCTCGGCATTTTAAAGACCCTTTTAAAGAAAAGAAAAGATCTTAAAGTAATCATCACATCCGCAACCATTGATACGAAAAAGTTTTCAAAAGCATTTGATAATGCTCCTGTTATAGAAGTGTCAGGACGTATGTACCCGATTGAGGTGCAATATTTTACTATGGAACAAAAGCCTGAAGGCAGTGATGAAGCAATGCATGTTGAGATGGCTGTTCTTGCTGTCGATAAATTGCAGAAAAACAGCTCTTATGGCGATATCATTATATTTATGCCTACGGAACAGGATATTCGCGAAACCTGCGAAATCCTGGAAGGAAGAAACTATAAAAGTGCGATTGTTCTTCCGCTGTATGCAAGACTTTCATCTTCAGAGCAGTCAAGAGTTTTTTCACGTCTGGCTGGCAGAAAGATCATTGTTGCAACAAACATTGCCGAAACTTCAATAACAATACCTAATATAAAATATGTGATAGACACCGGGCTTGCACGCATCTCCCGTTATACTCCCAGATCAAGGATCACCTCTCTTCCTGTTGTTTCCATATCCAGAAGCAGCGCCGACCAGAGAAAAGGCAGGTGCGGACGGGTTGAGAACGGTATCTGCATAAGATTGTTTTCCGAACAGGATTTTTTGTCCCGCTCTCTTTTTACACCTCCGGAAATTTTAAGAGCAAACCTTGCTGAAGTTATTTTGAGAATGATTGCCTTGAAACTTGGCAATATAGAAGATTTTCCCTTTATAGATATGCCCGCCGCAAGAAGCATACGGGATGGATTTGATCTTTTATTAGAACTTGGTGCTATCAAATCTGTAAAAAAAGACCATAAATCAAAAACCGGGAAATCAAAACAAGGCAATGTTTTTTTTATTACTGAGAAAGGCAGGCTTATGGCCAAAATGCCGGTTGATCCAAGACTTTCCAGGATGCTTATAGAGGCAGATCGGGATGGGTGCTTAAATGAAGTTGCCGTTATTGCCTCTGCCCTGAGTATTCAGGACCCGCGTGAAAGACCTGTTGAGAAA
>Ga0255431_1076_pt1 | contig 10768 bp, 11 predicted proteins | sample ANMaggSeSYBR02J5_FD_182633 | JGI IMG/M metagenome (GOLD analysis project Ga0255431, IMG submission 182633) | Sediment cell enrichment communities from methane seep in Santa Monica Basin, California, United Staets - ANME aggregate JGI... | ecosystem: Environmental > Aquatic > Marine > Cold seeps >... | reverse complement strand
ACCGGTCTCCTCGGCAAATGTCTTAAGGGCCGATGAAAGGGTCTGGGCCGGAATGTTGAAATCCATCTCCATGGCCTGGGCAGAGGTTGTTCCAATGGTTAATGATGCCGCTGCGAATAATAAGAAAAAGATGACCAGTGTGTTGAATGATCTTTTTCGACGCGCAATGCACGAGACACCTCCTCTACCTGTCCTCTTTTTCACCTGATATTTCATAGTGTTTCTCCTTTTTTGATAAAACTTCATCTCACCGCAAACCATACGCTGAGAGCGCTGAGGTTTAGGTAGAGACCAAAAGCTGCTATCTCAGGCGGACTGAGCGGTTTCCCTTTACCGGCCATTGCCCCGTAAAATGCGAAGCATATTTAACTGAGGTCTCAAAGCAAAGGGAAAATCACCCATCTCTGCGACTTCTGCGTCTTTGCAGTGAATATTTCGGATATTAGTTTACTATAGAAATTGGTATCAATATATATAACGTATGGAGGGAGGTAAAACCTGACGTGTTTTTTTGAAAAGTATTCGTGGACGGTTGACAATATTCAATTGTGTAAACATTTTCAAGGAGTTGAACGGTCACATGTCACAAGTTCAGGAAGGAATGCTCAAGGCATGTCTTTCTACTTCAACAAGCACCTGTGCAAAGCTCGGCGCTGGACTATCTGTCACGCCAGTTGGCGTATGTTTATGATGCGGAAACGCAAGTTGCTTCCCAGTCCTTGACAGCCTCCGCCAGGGCCATACCAGATGAAAAACTTGTGCTCGTCCCTATCTTCCCTGCGTTAAATTTACACAGGAACTCAGTGGTGGGCCACCCATATTCCTGCTCCAGGAGACGACATTTTTCCTGCAAACGGCCGATGACTGTCTCACTCATTGTTTTTTAGCGTTCCAACACGCGGATGACATTAGCCTTGAGATGCATTGACTATTCCTCCAACTTTGCAGTTTACGTTTAGGACGTATAGCAGAAGTAGACTTGTGCGTCAACCAAGAAAGCATCAGAGTCACGCCAATGTCAAAGTCGAGCATAAATTTAGGGTAACCGTTCACGGTTCAACGGTTCAAATGTTCAAGGTTAAACTGATCGGCTCATCGCGGATTAGTGGAAAAAATATCTAATATGGTATGCATTTCCACGCTGGAGCATGGGAGCGAGAAAAAATACTCTGGCAGACAAAAACGCTAAGTTTTATTTTTTTCTTTGCGAGCTTGGCGCCTTTGCGTGAGAATCTAAAAATTTACATGAATAAATGTTGTTTCAATATGTTATGGCAGAGAATGACTGCGCCGTGTAGCGTTGAATAAGTAGCTTGACATAAACAATTATTTTGCTATTGTGCAAGCAAGGAGAATAAAATGGTCGATTTTGTGCTCATAGTCTTAGGTCTTTTGGCAATTGTCAGTTTCATTTATGCATATTTCGCAACCCGATCCGAAAAAAATAATGTTCTGTTATGGTCCATCCACATGCTCCAGCATGACAAGCTCCCTGGAAACTCTCAAAGAGACCAGGGTGTGAAGTTAATCTTCACCAGGCCTTTTTTATCAGGGACTATCAAAATCTCCCTGCTTTTCTTCAAACACAGACCGACAAACAATTAGAACTCCTTTTGAAAGACTAAATCATAATCGGAAATATAGGAGGTAGAAAAATATGCAAGCTATTACTGTTGACTGTCCGGATTCAGTCCTTATCTCCCTGAAGGAAACACCGGGAAATTTTGCCAGGAAGGCCGTAAAATTGTTAGCGGTTAAACTTTATGAGATGGAAAAGATTTCCTCAGGAAGAGCAACAGAATTTGCAGGAATGTCAAGAGTTAGTTTTCTACAGTCTCTGGAAAAATATAACGCACCGATCTTTAATCTTACAAAAGAGGAGTTACAAAGAGACCTCCAAAATGCCTGAAATTATCATTGTGGATACTTCCCCGTTATTATCTCCAAGGAGAATAAAATGGTCAATTTTGTGCTCAATGTTCCGTTATGGTCCATCCACATGCTCCAGCATGACAAGCTCCCTGGAAACTCTTCTTGCCTTGACGGGCAGTACCTGTTCGATGGCTCCGAGAACTGAGTCGAGATCGTTGCTTTTAAAGACTCCGCTGACTTTCAAATCTTTCAGGTTTGGATCAGTTATGTGGATTTGACAGGTGCGGTAGCGGTTCACCTCCTGAATCACCTCGGCAAGGGGCATCTCATCAAAGATCAGTTTACCCTCCCTCCAGGCGCTTACCTCTTTGATATTAACCGCTCCAAGTGAGGATATGGCCCCGGACTGTGTGTAAGAAAGCTGGCGCCCCTGTTTCAAGATCTCCTTATGAACCGCTGTGGTGACTCTGTAATCGGCCTTTGTACGTACCCGCACCGAACCCTCAATAACAGAAACCGTAACCCCGTTCAGCCGCTTATATACGTTAAAGCAAGTCCCCAACGCCCGGATAGTCCCCGTACCGGCATGAACCTCAAAGGGTCTTTTTTTCTCATGGGCGACTGTGAAAAACGCCTCGCCTCCGGCCAGGATGACCTTTCGGGATTTTGCGGACATCTTCACGGTGAGAGAGGTGTTAGTGTTCATCTCAATCATGGAGCCGTCTGTCAGGGTAATGGTCTTTTGCTTGCCCGGAGCGGTCCGGTATGATGTGGAAACTGCCTGAAAGCTTTTCCAGAACCAGGCCCCGGCAATAATTACAACAACCATTGCGGCCATGACCAGTTGAAAACGAAAGGATGAAAACAAGTTGGCGGGCTTCGCCTCCTTTGCAGAGAAGTCACGTTTCTCCCAGCAAGCCATGGCCTTGTCCAGCTCGGGAAAGGAGGCCGTGTTCAGGCCATCCATCTTTTGCCACATCTCTTCAACATGTTCAAAAGCCCTTCTATGAGCATGACTTGTGACAAGCCAACGTTCAAACTCCCGGGTATCAATCTCTCCCCCATCCCCTGAGTTGAGGCGGACAAACCAGTAAATGGCCTGATCGGATAACGATTGTTTGTTCTGATTATGTCTCAGCATCTTATATATAAAACGAATTACGGCGCTTTTCCCTGAATATAAATTTTATTTAAGTTTTTCCATTCGTTTTTTGCAACGGGCCATGGCCTTGATGATATGCTTTTCTACCATATTTTTTGAAATTCCAAAGCGAGCAGCAATCTCGGCATGGGATAGGTTTTTGAATTTGTGCAGCAAAAAAACAGTCCGGCACCTCGGTGGCAAATCAGCGATGGCTTGTCGAAGAATTTCGAGCCGTTCCCTTGCATCGGTAACAGCCTCTGGAGACGATTCCAGGGAAGGGATCTGCTCAATGATAGAAATGCCCTCATGGCTCAGGCGCACCCGCTCTCTTCTTAGACTGTCCACGGCAAGGTTTGAAGCCGTTTTGTAGAGAAAAGCCCGGGGGTGACGGATCTCTTCAGGATGTTCCAGGCAAAGCATGCGGACGTAAGCCTCCTGTGCCACGTCCATGGCATTCTCCTTACAGCCCAGTTTTTGGGTAAGAAATCTGCAAAGACTTCCGTACCATTCTTGAAAGATTCCGGTTATGAATTCTGTTTTTCTGTCAGACATTAAATTAGCGCCCTATCGGACGAGCTCTTAGCTTTCTTAGATGGAAATTCCTATACTATCAAGTTATTTTTTACCGAGCCATTAGGAACGGGGACAAAATAACTTCCCCAACTATGGATGATACCACCAGGGGACATACCACCACCAAGAAGGATAGGGACAATAACGAGATTTTTCTTCTTTTCTGACCTTGAAGAGATGAATTTCCTGAATAGAAATGAGGGGATAGATATAATCTATTTCCCCCAGAGGCTGGACCCTTTTTCCTGTTATTTCCCCTGCCACTGCTACATCCCTTCCGCGGATATAGATTGCTATATCCAGATACCCGTCATATATAGAGCCAGAAACCTCCCATCGGAATCATCCACATCCTTTGGCCTTCCGTGCATGTCTGCCGGTTTTTGAAGTATCTCAATCATGGTCCCTTCTTTTGTGTTCCTGGAGTCGAGAATTATTCCGCTGATAAAAATCGTTTTTCCCTTATGGACATCAGGGTCTTTGATAACCTTTTTGAAGGTTATATCCGGTGACAGCTCCCTTCTTAATTCCTTGGAAATCAAAGGGGCACAACCGGCAGAGATTAAAAAAAGGAACATCAATAAACATGTGAACTTTCTCATCACTTAAGCCTCCTTTCCAACGCTCCTGTTTTTTCTTCTAAAATATGAGTAAACTAAAATGCCTAATCCTATGGTTCCCAGTCCAAACAACGAGGTAATCGGCCTGCTTTTTATGCAAAAATAGATAATCCATAAATTGCCTGAGATAAATAAAAGCGGGGTTACAGGGTATCCGAAAGTCTTATAACTACGCTTTAGATCAGGCTTTTTTATCCTGAGGAGCATCATTCCAACCACAGTCAACATTGCGCACAGTGAAAGCGTAAAGCCGATATATAAAAGAAGCTTATCAAAGGATGCGGTGATAACCATGATGATTGCTATAACCGCTTGCAGCAGGATGGCAAATACAGGCGTCTGGCGAAGGGCATTGACCTTGCCGAAAAGCTCAAAAAAAACATTGTCTCTTGCCATAGCATAATAGACCCTTGGTCCGGCCATGATCATAGCGCTGAGAACCGATAGAATGCCTATGGCAATAGCTCCGCTGAAATATCTGCTGATATTATCGCCAAACAGGGAAACAGCGGATTTTGTTCCGACTTCAAGTGTCCCGCTCATTTCGCCCGGCGAAAGTGCATAGATATAGACGATATTTAAAAAAAGATATAAACAAACTACAATGGCTGTGCCGGTAAAAAGAGCAAGCGGAATATTTCTGACAGGGTTTTTTATCTCACCTCCAAGATAAGCGGCAGCATTCCATCCGCTGTAGGCAAATGTGATAAATATCAGTGAGATGGCAAATTTGTCCTGGAAAATCAAACTTATCTCCAGACCTCCTGAGAAATTTTCTGTTGAGCCATGACCCATGCAGAAACCCGCCACAACAAAAACAATGATAAGGCCTATCTTAAACACAGTCAGGCTGTTTTGCACTCTGGCGCCCAGAAAAACGCTGTGATAATGAATCAGCGAAAATATAATGATAACAGTTATTGCCAGCATGGTAATAGGGGATATTGCAAGAATGCCGAGTTCAAGGAAAGGAAAGGTGATTTTTTCGCTGAACGAAACCGGCAGGATGCGAAAAAAATATGTGGCAAAAGCAATTGACGCTGCTGCAATGGGAGCTGAAAATCCGACGATTAAAGATATCCAGCCCGAAAGAAAGCCCATCCCTTTGCCAAAGCTTTCTCTCAAAAACACATATTCTCCGCCTGCCTTGGGGAACATAGCGCCCAACTCTCCGTAACAGAGCGCCCCGCACAGAGCAAAAACGCCCCCGACAAGCCAGCACAAAAGCATGACCTGAGGATTGCCCAACTCTTCCATGATAAAACCGGAAGTAGTAAATATGCCGGTTCCCACCATGTTGGCAATTACCAGGATCGTTGCGGAAAAAAGACCGATTTCTCTTTTTAAATGATGATTGTTCAGTGTATCTTTCAATTCAATATCCTTTTACGATTCAGGGTTCAAGGTTCAAGGTTCAGGGTTCAGGGTTCAGGGTTAAAATGCTTCAGTCATTGCATAGTTCATTGAAAAAACCGTGAACCGTAAACCGACAACCGTAAACGTATTTACTTCGCACATTCTCCGATTATCAGGAGACCAATCCACTTTTCATCAACCTTTTTTAAATCACCCAGTATTGTTCCCAGCGTACTCTTCAATACCTTCTCTTTTTCCGAATAACCTGCGTAATAGACCACAGCCATAGGAAGTTCGGGCGGATAGTATTTTTTGAATTTCTCAACAAGTTTATCCATTGAAGAGAGCGCCATATAAAAGACCATTGTTGTTTCATACTTTGAAAGATCTTTCAGGATTTCGTCACCCTTTTCATAAGAGCGTCCAAACAGGGAGCGAGGCGCTGTGAGCATAACAAATCTTGTATTTTCCCCTGTCATGGGTCTTTTGAGAGCAGCGCTTGCCGCATTAAAAGCGCTCATCCCGGGAATGACTTCAAGATAGGATTCGTTAAACCCTTTTAACAACCAGAAAAGAGATGGGCCATAGACACATGGATCGCCTCCGTCCAGCATAACTACAGTCTTGCCATCCTTGATCTGTTGCAATACAAAGGTTTGAACTTTTTTTATCTGTTTTTCAACTCGGTGGGTCCACTCCTTGTAATTTGTTTTTCTTAACTCCCCGGCCTCTTTGCCATGTATCTTCTCCCACGGGTTAAAGGCTACCTTTTTTGGATCTATACTTTTGCCGAATTTTTCAAACTTTTTAGGCATTCCGGGAGAACATAGAATGACATCCGCCTTTTCAATTATAGCAAGGGCTCTTGGCGCTGTAAGATCGGGCCCGGCTGGCCCCATTCCCACTACATAAAGTCTCCCTTTTTCTCCTGCATAACTGACAGACACAATAAAACAAATAATCAGAAAAAAAACTGGTAATGCCATCTGATACTTTAATCTTGCCCTTATTTTTCTTTCCATTTTTACCTCCTCTTAAAACCGGAATTTAAGTTTACCCATAACAATTCTTCCGGGTGACACTGAATCATAATCTTCGTATTCGCCAAATATGTACTTTTTATCAAAAATATTCTCCACATTTAAAGAAAGCTCCACATGATTAAATAATTTTCTGGAAATAGACAGATCAAAGGTGGAAAACCCTTTCAACTCAGTCGTGTTCTCAATATCCTGATATCTTTTGCCTCGATAGTTATAACTAAAGTTGACATCCAAAATTCTTGGATCAGAATACATCACACCAGCTCTGGCCTTATGCTTGGGATAACCATTTATAAGATTGCCTTCATTCTCAGGATTAACCGGATCTTTCTCAATACGTGTGCTGTTATAAGTATAATTGGCAAATAGCGACAACCAATCCGTGGCAGCCCACTTTAGTTCAACCTCCACTCCATGTATTTTCACTTCATCAAGATTATCTCTTTCATACTGTTTTGCCGATACTGTCCTGCCGGCAATCAATTCCTCGGCATAAGATTGATAATAAGTAATTCTGGTCCAAATAGTGTCAAAAAATACTCTCTCTGCCCCCAATTCATAAGAGACAATTTTTTCAGGCTCTAAATTCGGATTAGCATTGGTTACATTACCGCGCCGCGTATGTGTCTTGTATAATTCAAAAAGTGTGGGCGCCCTGAATCCTTTTCCTACGGAAGTTCTTATGGCCGTATTTTTATCAGGATGGAAGACCACTCCGCACTTGGGTGAAAATTCCTTCCACGTTTTTTCAGGATAGACATTATCGTACTCTTTCACTTTGCTTGTACCGGTATCTCGTTCCTTTCCGTTGTCAGATTCAATAAAATCATATCGACCTCCTACATTAAAGATCAAGCGATCATCGAAAAACTTCTTTTCATAATTCAAAAACGGGGATATGAAGCTTTGATCTCCGCCTGCCTCATACTCTCTGTCTCCCGCAAGATAGATATATTCTGTTTCAAAGTGAACATCCTTATAAGCTGCCCCTATAGTCAATACACTTGTTTCAGAAAAATTAATGCTTGATTGAAGCTCTGCACCCCAGGTAAGCACAGGAAAACGCTCTTCACGGTTAACTGCATCGCCACTTTTTTCGTCAATATAAGCTGTCTTATCATCATCATTCACATATGCTAAAGCCTTCCAGTCCAGCTTCTGCCCCTTTCTTGAATATTCAAGCCAATAGCGGTAATCCTCCTTTTTACCATAGAAGAATTCCCGTCCTTTATTCACCTTATGCTCGTAACGCATAAAACCAAAAAAGATATCAGACATGTCGTCAATATCATAACTGAGTTTGGCAAAGATTCTGTTTGATCTCCGGTATCTTTCGATATCATTATCCTGTTTTGGTTCAACCATGTAAAATCCGTCTGATTCTTCATATTGACCGTTTAAGAGAACACCGAACCGCTCGAACTTCTGACTGAAAAAAGCCTCTTCTGAGTGGGTATCACTTTCCCCATACTTAAAAGTCAAAGATGCTTCCCCTGTTTCTTTCGGTTTTTTGGTGATGATATTGATAACTCCTCCCAACCCTTCAGAACCGTATAAAGCTGAAGACGGACCGCGCACAATTTCAATTCTTTCTATGGCATCTTTGGGGATCTGACTCCAGGCGATCCAGCCGATACTGTTATTGGCGTTGTCATTTTGGGGAACCCCATCAATGAGCATGAGAGTCCTCTGGGTAATACCGCCGGTCACACCGCGCATATCTATAGGACCCTTTATGCCTCCGGTTTGGAAGCCGTAATGCTTGATATTATCTATCCCAACCTCTGTCCTCAGAATGTCCTCCACCCTTTCAAAAGGCGATGCCTCAATTTGCTCTGTGTTGATGACTGTCACGCTTGAAGGAACATCTATGATCGGCCTGACTGTTCTCGTGGCCGTAACCGAGATCTCATCCAGTTTAATAACCTTCTTTTCTTCAGTTCTTATTTCTTCCTCAGCTTCGCATATCTGAAAGAAAAAAAGACTGAAAAGAGATATCGTAATAATAACCAGCTTTAACGGAAAACATCTTGTATTTATTCCCATGCCCTTTTGCCCCATAATTCTTTCCCTTTTTCTATAAATTGTTTAGGAACGTGGACGAATTAACTTCCCCAACTATACATCACAGCTTCAGGCCGCCTTTGCCTAATCTCAAATCCAGCCTCAAATCCCAAAAATATTGAAATAGCCCGCTATTCCATCAACTTTTGTGATCAGAGATCAAACAAATTCGACCCAAATCTGTGCGCCTACTTGGGGAAGTTAATTCGTCCACGTTCCTTACAAATATGGTTACCAACTTAAAGCGGAACACTTTCTGCCATTTTGGCTCTAAGACAATTCTACAATCAAGTCGGTGGATTCGCTCCGCTTAATCCACCCTACAAACTTACGTTGGTAGCCTGAATCCACCAAACCATCTGTCCCGCTTTAAGTTGGTAGTTCTTTTTTCTCGTTGACTTATTCAGCTTAAAAATGAGATACAAAATTTATGCAAATTTCTTTATGATATTGCTAAAATAGTTTTTGGAACCGTTCACAACGGTTGTATTTTTCCTTTTTGCGTACATATTAGATGGAAAGGAGCTCCAGGGATGACAGCATTAGGTGTATTATTTATTATACTAAGTATTATAGGTGTTATTGGAATCATTTATGTACTGACTCATAAGGAGTACTTCAAAGACAAAAAAGCTTGAATTCCAATCGCACGATAGGTTCTTACTTAGGGTTCCTTTTAACAGAGTTCACGGTTAACCATTAAAATGCTTCAGTCGTTGCATGGTTCATTGAAAAAACCGTGAACCGTAAACCGACAACCGTAAACGTATTTACCTCGCACATTCTCCGATTATCAGAAGCCCGAGCCACTTTTCATCACCTTTCTTCAAATCATCCAGTATTGTTCCAAGTGTACTCCTCAGCACCTTCTCTTTTTCCGGATAACCTGCGTAATAGACAACAGCCATGGGAAGTTCGGGCGGATAGTATTTCTTGAATTTCTCAACAAGTTTATCCATTGAAGAAAGCGCCATATAAAAGACCATTGTTGTTTCATATTTTGAAAGATCTTGCAGTACTTCGTCAGCCTTTTCATAAGAATCTCCAAACAGAGAAAATGGAGCTGTAAGCATGACAAATCTTGTATTTTTCCCTGTCATGGGTCTTTTGAGAGCAGCGCTTGCCGCATTAAAAGCGCTCATCCCGGGAATGATTTCAAGATATCGTTCGTCAAATCCTTTCAACAACCAATAAAGAGACGGGCCGTAAACGCACGGGTCACCTCCATCCAGCATCACTACGGTTTTGCCTGCTTTGATCTGCTGCAATACAAAGCCCTGAACCTTTTTCTTCCGTTTTTCTACCCTTGCAATCCATTTTTTGTAATCTGTTTTTCTTAATTTCCCGGCTTCTTCACCATGTATCCCTTCCCAGGGATTAAAGGCTACCTTATTGGGATCAACATGCTTCCAAAACCTTTTTTGCATGTGCGAACGACAAAGAATTGTATCTGCTTTTTCGAGAACAGCAATTGCCCTTGGAGCTGTCAAATCCGGTCCGGACGGCCCCATCCCAAGGATATAAAGCTTCCCTGTATTTCCGGCGAAACAGACAGACGCAGAAAAACAAAAAAGAAAAGCCACAAGAAAAAATATTACAATCAAATGCCTTGATATTTTCATAACAAAAATCCTTTCTTCTATCAGTTATTCTAACCTAAAATCTAATCTCAATTCCTCCATAAAACATACGATCCGGCATTGGATATCCGTAACTCTCTTCATATTCCTCATCCAATATATTCTCACATCCTGCGTAAAGATAGCCATGATCCTTTACAACAGGGTACTTGATTATACAGTTGAGCAGGGAATAGCTGTCCATTTTTCCTGTCTCAGCAATCTCATCTGAAGCGTTTATAGGATCCTCTCTGGAATCGACCCATTTTAAAGTCAACCTGGCAAGCGCGCCGTCATCCCTTTTATATTGAATTCCCACATTAAACTTATGTTCGGGTAATTCGCTAATCTCATCGGAGATGTTGCTCTTATCCAGTATATCACCTTCTTTGTCAGTAATTTGATAGGTATAATTCGCAAAGGCATAAACATTATTGAAAAGTTTTGAGTCAATATCCAACTCAAAGCCTGTCAGCT
>Ga0255431_1212_pt1 | contig 10782 bp, 11 predicted proteins | sample ANMaggSeSYBR02J5_FD_182633 | JGI IMG/M metagenome (GOLD analysis project Ga0255431, IMG submission 182633) | Sediment cell enrichment communities from methane seep in Santa Monica Basin, California, United Staets - ANME aggregate JGI... | ecosystem: Environmental > Aquatic > Marine > Cold seeps >... | reverse complement strand
ACATACCAGGAAAACCTTTCCCAAGAGAGAAGTAATTAATTTGTTTCATTAAAAACAGCTAGTTAAAATTTTAAAAACGGTGAAACTTCAGCTCTATGAATCTGTATGGTTTTTCACTGCTGCCGCAAAGCAAGCAGAGCAAGTTCATTACTTAAGTTGATCCGGAACATACTTGGGTTGCTGGCAAAGGGCCTTTTGCTTGGGACCCCCTTCATCCCAGTATTTTTTAACAGCGTCCCGAAGATCCACTCTTACGCTTGGTTCTTTTTGCTCCAAAGGAGCATACCAGAATTCAAATCTTTCCATTCCATCAGTAAGCGCAAACCGCAAATTGAACGACACCTTATGCATCCAAAGCGTCGGCTTTCTCCCGCTATGCGGAATTATCCAATGTCCACAACTATACATTTTTCTTAGGCTCAATACAGAGCCTGCAATCTTGATCCATCCGGCTCCAGACTCCCGTTACCGGGGTTGCCTGCGGATTTCTCTGCTGACCTGCTGGCTAAACTTTAGTCAGGTAGGACTCTCGCTTTATGCGATCACCCACTGGGTAACATCAACCAATTTCATAGGATTTCTCCCAATTCCAAGGTTTCGGATTTATCTTGGCACGAGGACATTAACCCCTGCTTCTATTTACGCACTAAAGTACCGTCCTTTTGGCGTCCGTCTTCATGCCATTGTTAACTTAATATCAATCTTTTGTTAATTTTTTGCATTTAAGAGCTATTCCTGTAAGACTTTTTGGTTCTTGTTCAGCACCATAATGAACTATTGCGGCTGTAGCCAAATAGCCGTTTGGACACTCAGCCCAGCTTTTCCAATGGCGGCAATTTACTCTGCTATCAGAAGGTTCTGTCACAATATGCATTTCATAATCAGAACCTCCTGCATGGGTCTTTTCCTCGCATTCTGTTAAATCTACTAGATTTCCAGAATTTGCGATTTTCTTTCCACGTATCCTTAATCCTTTGACACGTGTTTCCGCATTATTCATGCAAACCTTTATGCCAGTGACGAATACCCTATCACCATGTATACCATCTTCATATGCCACATACAAATTTGAAGATGTTGGTCCATTAGGACCACACAAATCCTTATTTCTTCTCGACTCCATGTCGCTATCCATTATATTTTCAAAAAAGCCCATTATATAGCATGGTTTATCTAAGCACTCACGAGATAAAAGACCATACAGCGCGTATTTGTTACTTTCTGCATCACCTATAGTAGATGCACTACCAGCAAAGCCAGATATACTTGTCGAATGTACTTCTCCACTCAATTTCACGTTTGTGGGTTTAGGTCTTACGACTGAGCCATCTTTTCCCACAGGTTTTCCGGCCCCCTTAGGTCTTGCCACTGCGCCATCCTGTCCTATGGGTTTTTCGGCAGAAACAGATCCCAAAAAAGCACAAGTCAAAAATAAAGCAACTGCAATTTTCGCGAATAGTCTCATTTTAATTTCCTCCTTCTTAATACTAAAGATTGTGGCTAAATACATAACCTGAAAGCTAATACTGAGTTAAGCTAACGTAAAGCTGAGTGGCTGGGCAATGATAACCGAAACACTATGATAAAGGTAAAAACTATCGGTCAAATACTGCCTTTCAAAAGCGGCTCGGCTTTGCCCAGTCCATCTCGCCTGGTTATCTTTTTTTGAGTTATATATTGCTGTCAGTTTTCGCGATTTTTCTTCATACAGCTTTCATTTTCGTCATTGTCTATGTCAAGGGTTGCCCCCCTGCTTCCCCCTCCTTCCGTGTTTCGCGACCTGACACCGTATTTCTCTCTCTTTACCATTTAGGAACTGTATTTTTTGTAATATTATAATCCCCCGCAACTATTTTAAAGTTTGAATAATCCATTGTGCTTTTCCCGTCTCCTTTCCATATAAGAGATTCGCCGGCCCATATTGCTGGTGTCGTGAAAAATTCCTTTCCGCATTTCAATGCTATTTCTGTAGTGCCAAGGACATTATATCCAAACGGACAACCGCCCCACAATTGTTTATTTTTTGCATCAGGAGCAGTTATGGTGCTTACGGCAGTGTAAGATGGTTGATGAGGTGTAATTTCTTCTGCTATATCACGAGCCTCTTTGAAGGTTTTTCCTTGGTTCCATCGAATTGCAAAGCGTTGAAACTCGTAAGGAACAAAACAAACCTGTCGTGAACCAAGTGCAGTTTTTGCCCCAATTGCCCGCCAATCGTCAATTAAATCATAACCGAAGCAATTGACCTGGTAAACCATTCGAATAGGTATGAACTTGAAACCAATGGATTTAGGTAATGAACGTATTTCATTGGCTGAGAACGTCCCGTTATTCTGTGATTGGGCGGAATCATAAATGCGAAAACCATTAGGTGAACCATGCGAAAAAATCCAGACATCAATATAATAGCCTTCCTTTGTTAATTCTTTAAAATATTTAATGATGTTTTCCCTAGTTGGCATTGCCACTTTGTCGGCTTTATTAAGTGCTGTCTGGCTAACTGTCATTCCGTAGGGGCTTTCTTCTTGGCTATGTTCGCGTTAAGTGTGGAATTTCTAAAAAGTCTCTGTTTTTTCAATAGGTTATCAATACAGTAAACTATTGCTCAAAGTGATACATATCAGCTGTTCAAAAAATTTGATTATTTTTTTCCACACTTAACGCGAACATAGCCTTCTTCTTTGAGCAAAATGACTTTTTTATAGTTCTTCATCGCTCGGAAAAGCTCCATCGATTCCTGGAAAAAAGTAAAAAAAGGACTGTCACCAAAATAGAAAAAAACCAAGGATGCTGAACCCCTGTATACTTTTGGAGTTCCTAACGCTCCTTCTGGTTTGGCTACACCTCCACTTTCTGGCATATTTTTTCCACCAGCAGCTCTCGTCACTTTTTTATCTTTTCCGAACTGTCCCCTAGTTCTATCCTGTGAAAAGCTTGTAAGGCTATAAGCAACAGATAAAAAGAGTACAAGTACAATAAGTGAGATTTTTTTATTCATTTTACCCTCCTTTTTGAAGTTAAAGTGATAACGTTTGAACTTACTGGTTTTTACGTAGCGCAACGGAGTAAAAATCCAGTGCAGTGATTTGTTATGCGCTCATTTATTCATTAAGTGTTGCATTTTCAATGGTTTTCAGCAAATCACTCGCAACTACAATTCTGTCAAATGCCGATGAGAAATCTAATTCTACATCTCTGTGCGAACACGGATTCTTGTAAAATCGGAAAGCACCGGCAATATAATTGCAAAATGATTCACGTTCTCCTTTAGGCAATTTGAGATCTGTTAAAGGACCACTTTCAGGGTGAAAAGCTTTTCGAATTAGCCTTATTCCATACTCCTCTGAGGTAGCATTTACCTTTTCTCGAATCTTTGTTTCTATTGTTTTAAAAGCTTGCAATACGGCACTTTCGAATTCTCCAGTGTTAAGAAGAGTAAAACTTTTCTTAACAATAAGAGGATGCACATATGTCTCCGGCATCAAGGTGTATTCCTTGATAACTCTTTTAAATTCTCGCTCTGGAAATCTAAAGCCTTTCTTGGTTGGGAAGAAGGCTTCCTCGCCTTCATCATCATAACCTCGCTGGAACTGCCGAATATCAATATGCGCCGTTGGACTGGCTTTATATTTAATTCTTGTAAATTTAATCTGACTTTATGGTTACACAGTTCGTGGGATCTGTGTCCCTTCCGTGGTTCGTTTCAGAGAACGTTATACCTGGCTTCTTCTTCCCTGCAGTGGGTCGCTTGGGTCTCACTTCCCCACCTTTCCGAACAGGTCAACTTCACCTGTTCATCGGTACTACCGTCAGCTAAGACTGCCAAAAGCCCATCTCGGGTTCGTTCCCTCTCCGGTATCCTCACCCGATACGAAAGTTTGCTCCTTTGCTTTCGCTCGCTGGTCAGGTTAGAGCGCCCCCTCCCAACGGAACTATGCCCTATTGGCTAACCGGCGCCCTTGATCGGATTTATTTACAAGGAGACAGTTGGCTCTCTCCAGTTTCCGAGCTATCCCTGTGAATACATGCCCTGCTCTTAGACCCCGGTGGTGTCCTGAATACTCGCCATAGTGCACTCAGGACTGCTGCCTTCCAACCGCAACACGTCGTCGGCTTTTACTACCGATATCTTGATAGCTATCCAATGTCCACAACTATACATTTTTCTTAGGCTCAATCACACGGCCTGCATTCTTGTTCCGTCCGGCTTCGGACTCTCCTCACGAAGTTTACCCTCGGACGTCTCTACTGACCTGCTGGCTAAGCTTCAGTCAGGTGGGACTTTAGCAGTACCTTACGCCTCATTTCTCAGTGCCAGAGCAAGCCCTGCAAGGAGTTGTATGACGTTAGCACCATTCTCCCCAGTGCCAGAGCAAGCCCCGCAAGGGGGTATATGATTTTATCATATGCGGTCACCCACTGGGTAACATCATCGAATTTCGGTAGTCCCTACAAAACAATGCAGGTCAATAATTTCAATGACTTACGGCCCCCGTTTTCATGAGTACGTTCAAGTAAAATCAATACGTTATGCGCATAATTTTTGCCGATACCTCCAACCTGCATTGCTTTGTAGGGACTACCCGAATTTCATCCCATTTAACGGGAATCCCAACGATTCGGATTTATCTGGACACGAGGAGCGTATTGTTAGGCAAAATAGCTTCATACCACAAGTATTCTTTATGTTTTTTATCTACGTCCCCTCATACCCTAAATTCGTAGCAGAAAAGTGTTACCCATGTATGCTATGCGACACCTAATTCTTGCATTTCAAAGGATTAAGTAGACTTCTAAACTGAACCTTGTGTCTTTTGTCCTTCTGGACGTGCAGTACTTAATCCGTCAACATTTGCAGCTTGCAAAAGAGTAGCTCCTAAATCTGTATCCGATAATACAATTTCAAATCCTTCAGATAAAACATTTACACGTCGTACATTAATTACCTCCTTGGCAAAATCTGGTACTTCATTAAGTTTACTTAACTCATCTGCCAAAACAGTATTAAATGAATTGGCGAGTGAATCTGAATTATTCTTAAAGTATTCTTTGATCTTTCCTAAAATTGTAGAATTGGCATAACCTCCAAAGGATCCTCCTGAATGAGCCCACCATCTGGCCAGGTAAACTTTTACCAGTCGTTCGCCTGCCACATAAGGACGAAAATAAATATCAATTTTCACGTCAGAATCTGGCCATGTTGCCTCAACTACACCTTTGATACGAATTTTAATGGCTCGTTTTCCCGGAACCAAGCTTACACTTGGGGAACCTTCCCATTTTATACCAGACACATTAATATTCGCTACCTGATTAGCTACTAATATTTGCAATTGATTTGCAGTCATTATAACAGACGCTTTACCATGGTTCACAGCCTGAACACTCGAAATTTTATCATTAATATGTCTTCCTACACTTGACAAATCATACTGCCCAGCATTTTGCTTTCCGGTAATTCTGATATACCGTCCATTCCATTTTGAATGCTGATATAAATAAACAGAACACGTTTCGGGAATACCATTTAATCTTAAAGAACTAACATTATCATGCAAACCATATTTGCTCAAATCCTGTTTAAATATTACAGGTTCATTGGTAGTCAAAGGATAATTATGATTTGTCCCATTGTAGTTTGAATGTTTGTAAAGCCGGATATTTCCCGAAAATTTACCTTCTCCTGCTCCTGTGAAATCAAACCATGCTCCCTGATCTGGAGTCCAGCCTATTGCTCCCTTCTGAAATTCATTGTATCTTCCGTTATCGCCCTGATTCATTGGGCTTTCATCCGTCTTCGGATAACCTATCCTTTTTTCCCAACCGTTCCACGACCACATGTCCCTGATAGATCCATGTACTTCATGGGCCCCGGTGTTGGGATGCCAGTAAACAGAACCATGTTCAAAGTGATTGTAACTCCCTACTCCATCAGGAGTGGCTGTTTCATCGGTTTTCGGATAACCTAGAAAGCTTCGTTCCCAACCTAATGTGGACCATTTATGACGAATTGCTCCATGTACCTCATAAGCTCCGGTATCCGGATGCCAATAAATAGATCCTCCCTGAAAATGATTGTAACGACCTTTCGTATCAGGAGTAGGGGTTTCATTTGTTAAGGGATAACCTAAAAAACTTTTTTCCCAACCTAATGTGGACCATTTATGACGAATTGCTCCATGTACCTCATAAGCTCCGGTATCTGGATGCCAATAAATGGATCCGTAATCATAATGCCGGTAATGACCAACACCATCTGGACAAACCCTTTCTTCAGTTTTTAGGTTCCCTAAAAAACTACTTGATCCTCCTAGTTGATTATACTTTTGGTCAATTGCACTCATTATTTTTCCTCCATATTGTTTATTTTTGTTCGTTTATATCAAACAGCGTTTGGTATCAAAATCTAAAAGTAACTTCACCTCCTTTTTTTCCATAGTTAACTCTGTTATTTTTAAAAGTAGAATGAGACGATTTTAACCTTCTTTACACCTTGTTTTGCCATAATTTTTTATTTCTATCACATTTTTCCTAAATTTTTTTTTCTCATTGTCCTTTCTCCCTTTTTGTTTTTTGATGCAAAAAATTTTCAATTAATCTGTGACCTCCTTTCTTGATTTTTTAAAGTTGGATGTCCTTTTTTGCTTCGATCCTTAAATCGTCCTTTTCTCTTTGTAAATAATAGACGCAAGGCTCTGTATTATCTTACACAAAACGTGGTCAAAAAATCTTGGAAGATCTAAAAAAAATTGGATACGCCCCTGGGAGGGAAGGATATGCAGCAAATCCTTGCTGCTGAAAATCGGGTAGTCCCTACAAAACAGTGCGGGTCAATAATTTCAATAGGTTATATAACATGGTTTTGGCAGCCTATGTCGAGAAATCGGGTGTTTACAAGGTGGAACAGGGCGGTATTTTCAAACCTGCATGCTTTGTAGGGACTACCGAAAATCGCTACTCTTCGGGCTGGTTTCCGTGGAATGGTAAACAGCGTTTGACAACAGGATGATAGGCGCTCAACTGTCCAGTTTGAAAAAACCATATTATTATATGTATATTTATATTGCTTTTATGCCCCCCCTTTGATATTATTAAATTATGAAAAAGGTAAGATTTGAATGGGATGTTAAAAAAAACAAGCACAATCAGGAGAAACATAGAGTTTCGTTTGAATTTGCCCAATATGCCTTTACCGATCCTGACCGTATTATTGCCGAGGATTTAAATCACAGCCAAAAGGAAAAACGATATTACTGTTTCGGCAAAGTTGGAAATGAAATTATAACAGTTCGTTTTACATATCGTGGCAGTGTTATACGCATTATTGGTGCTGGATATTGGCGAAAAGGAAGGAAAATATATGAAAGCCAAAATTAAATATACTGATGAACCATTGGGTAAACTGCGTGTAGTGGATGATTTTCTGCCTCCTCCTGAAGATTTGTTATTTAAACAGGAAAATGTAAAAATTACTATTACCCTCAGCAAAGATAGCGTTGATTTTTTTAAAAATGAAGCAAAAAAGCATAATACGCAGTATCAAAAAATGATCCGTAGTCTTTTAGACTTATATGCTGCCCATCACAAGCAGCCGCTCCGAACAAATCAGTTCACCTGACCGGAAAAGCCAGAGCGTTTTTCGCATTTACGTTATTTTGAGTAAAACTTCGCATTTGCCAATTTTATCTTTGGCTTTTCCGGTTTGAGTTTGCTGAGGAAAAATGTTTAAGATCATTTTCAAAATTACGGTATTTTTCAGTCTTCTCTCACAGGTCTTTTTTGCCTTCGCATCTTCTGCCGTATCCCGGGAAATTGAGCCATGAACGAACCCGGGCCTGTACGGGGATCAGATATATGACATCGCCATTGATTCCTCCTATCCTAACAAGATCTTTGCCGGCACCTACATGAGAGACGGGCTCTATCAAACCTTGACATGCAATACAATTATCAGAACTGTTGGGGTGGTGGTGGAAGGTGAGGGTGTCCGGATGTCAAGTTTATATACACTCGTAGCACTGTGGCGTAAAGTTACATGACAACAAACGGTCTTTTTCTGTAACCGTTCACCAGGGCCAGGGATCGGCGATCAGAGGTTGGGCGGATCCGGAAACCTAATTTGAAAAAATATGCAATCAAATCAATATGCTGATATCAGATGTCTGTAAGAGGTCTGCACATTGCTTCACCTTGGCACAATGTTTGCTTAAGAAAATAAGCAAATAAGAAAAACAGAAACAGCTATTTGCGCCAGATGTTGGTTCGGATTCAAGACGAATCGTAACAGTTCACGGTTAACAGTTTACGGCTGTTCAAAACATAAAACTGTGAACTGACGACAGTGAACTGTTACGGCGAATCTAATAAGATTGTAAGAAATTCATAGGACTTACGGAAACCCATAAAGCGCTTTACCAAAAGCGGAAAGAGAGGAAAAAATGTCAACCGGTCTCATCAAAGGTCGTGTACAAGACGACAAATCTTGTTATGGTATTCACCTTGCAGAAGTCAAAAACAGCACGGGGGGATGCGGGATGAGTTTGGTGTTGGTGGGCTATGGGTTGTGCGGGGACTATTGGATAGACGCTCCGGCTGGCGAATCTACGGTTACTGCAACTGCCGCTGGTTATACCGACGAAATTATACACAATGTCACTGTCCGTAGGGGGAAGGTAACGTGGGTGAATTTTACCATGCGTAGAGAATAATCTCAAACTGAAGTATCTGACCCCTATGGTCAGGCTTTTGACTTGCTGCCCCCAGGGGACAATCGCCAGCTCTATTGACGTATTCTATTTTTTTGTGGTATAAAGACTTGTCCAAAAATAACTTCACACTTTGATGCGCCGATCCATCTCGCATGACTGCGTTGCTCGTCGGTTAAATAGCTCGCTATTCGCCCTCCTCGCGCCTTGTCATGCGAGCGCCTCGACACCTCAAAATGTAAATTTATTTTTGGGCGAATCCTAATTTTTGTTTTTTACCGTTAGGAACGGGACAAAATAACTTCCTCAAGTAGACGCATAGATTTAGGTTAGATTTGAGATTGGGCAAAGATGGCCTGAAGCTATGATATATAAGGGGGAAGTTATTTCATCCCCGTTCCTAAATATGGTGCGTATCTCTTAAGAAAATCCAAATCCGGATGTCTGTTTTTGTGGTAAGGTGAACTTTCTGTCTTTTTAAACGGTTGGCCCATATTTTGAGGAGGAACTCATGTGCAAACGAGCTATATTATCTGTGATATTCATTGTTGTTGCTTCACTCCATTATTCAAGCAATAATGAGGTTTTCGCCGACATGCTCTTTCAACAGGTGGGGATTTCTTCTTCACCCAACCCGGTGGGGTCCGGGGCAAGGGCAGTGGGGATGGGCGGGGCATTCATAGCCATCGCTGACGACGCCACGGCAGCCTCCTGGAACCCGGGCGGCCTTATGCGATTGGAAAAACCAGAGGTGTCGATGGTCGGCGCCTACTTTAATCAAAAAGAGGATTTTTTTTCGGATATTCATCCGGAGATTGACAACACGGGTGATATTGATGACTTCAACATAAATTATTTTAGTGCGACCTATCCGTTCCATTTTTACAATGACATGGTAGTCTCTATGAATTATCAAAGGCTCTATGAATTCGAACGGAGCTTTTCTCATGCCTATAATTATTCTTCCCTTGGCAGCGATGTTCTGTCAGACAAACATTTCAGCCAGAATGGTTATGTGGGCGCTTTAGGTTTGGCCTGTGCCATTAGCGTTACACCTAAACTCTCTTTTGGGGCCACCCTGAACATCTGGACAGATCAACTACTATGGCGAAATGGATGGGAAGAGACCTATTCGGTTCATAGCGTGGAGACACTGGGGCCATTTCTGATTACCTCCGATAGTCACTATACCCACAAGTATTCTGAATTCCGCGGGTGGAATGTAAATCTTGGTCTCCTGTGGGACATAAACAGATATCTGACCTTTGGGGCCGTGGTCAAAACACCTTTTAAAGCCTCTATTCACCATGAATCCAGATTTACACAGACAAAAACATATGGTGGTCCATCCATAAACAGGACACAGGTATCAGACCCCAAAAGTACTTCAGAAAACGTTGAGCTGAGAATGCCTTTATCCTATGGACTCGGTCTGGCGTGGAGGGTTTCAGACATCCTTTCTTTCGACCTGGATGTTTATAGAACCAGATGGAGCAAATATATCTTGACCGATTCGCAAGACAACAAGTTGAGCCCTATTGATGGATGTTTCCAAAGGGATTCCGATGTCAAGGACACCACCCAGGTTCGTATAGGCGGGGAATATCTCTTTATCGGGCAGGATACACAAGTAGTTGTGCCTGTCAGGGGAGGCATCTTTTACGATCCCGAACCGTCGCATGGCACATCGCAGGATTTTTATGGTATTGCCATTGGATCGGGCATTGCATACAAGAGGTTTATCTTTGATGTAGCATACCAGTTAAGATGGGGCCGCAGTGTGGACACGGGTAATCTGATTGCCACCTCCTCAGCCGACATAACGCAGCATCTCGTACTTGGTTCGGTAATTATCCACTTTTGACATGCTTGCTGCAGACCTCCTCATAGCAATTTCTCAACAAGAACAAAATAAAAGATGAACGTCCAACATCGAACGTCGAATAATGATGTCGCTTCGCTATTGAACTTAGCGCCCTTCGGGCGGACTTTTAGGCTTTAATATATTCCATTGTTTCTTGATTGCAATTCGGACAACCGACAATGGGCATGAATCCTTCGTAATATGTTCCGGCAA
>Ga0255431_1211_pt1 | contig 10813 bp, 10 predicted proteins | sample ANMaggSeSYBR02J5_FD_182633 | JGI IMG/M metagenome (GOLD analysis project Ga0255431, IMG submission 182633) | Sediment cell enrichment communities from methane seep in Santa Monica Basin, California, United Staets - ANME aggregate JGI... | ecosystem: Environmental > Aquatic > Marine > Cold seeps >... | reverse complement strand
GGGGGAATTTGACGCGGGAGGCATAAAAACTGCGATTGGCCACAAATATGCCCATCTTGGCCTGCGTATTCTTGCTGAAACCGAACCGCTGCCAGGTTTTCTGCTTGTTGCCAACAGCAAAACCCTTACTGCAAATCAGATCAAGACAATCCGTAAGGCTCTGCTGCAGTTGACACCCCTTTCAAATCAGGCACACCGGCAGTTGACCAGAACCTGGGGAAAAATCATCCGCTACGGTGCAGTCACTGTAACAGATGAGGATTATAACATGATCCAACAGGGACTTGATGAAATTATCATCCCTGACAAGGGAGCTTATTGATTATGTACCGTTCCTTATCACTTCTTGCCATTGCTGTAATAACCATTGTGCTGGGCATATATTATACATGGAATGAAAGAAGGGAAGATGTCCTCTCTACACATCTTAAGGTCCATAAAACCGCCTACCATACCATTTCTTACATGTATCAAACCATTGCCGAAACCCTGTATGATGAGGTGCTCAACCGTCCTGAAGTTCTGGATATCATGAATAGTGCAACCAGGGCACCTGCCGACCGCCAGGCTATTTTCAGGGGCCGGTTGTACAGGTTACTCTACCCGGCCTATGAGCGTCTTAAAAAGAAAAATCTCAGGCAGCTCCATTTCCATTTCCCTGACAACACCAGTTTTATCCGCTTTCACAGGCTGGACAAATATGGGGATTCTCTTACCAATATCCGGGAGTCCGTACGCCTTGTAAACGAATTGCACGAACCGGTTTTCGGCTTTGAAAACGGCAGGATTTTGAATGGCTTCAGGTTCGTCTTCCCAATGACATATCAGGAAAAACATATAGGTAGTGTAGAAACATCTGTCTCCTTCAAGGCCATTCAAAAAACATTGACAAGGGTATCTTCAGATCACGAATTTTTGTTTATACTGCAAAGAGATAAAGTAAATGCCAAGGTATTTGCCTCTGAAAAAACAATCTATCAACAAGTCCTGCTGCATCCGGAATATGTGGTGGAAAACCTGAGAATGCTCAACCAGGATGTAGATGCCCCGGTACCTCCGCATATCCTCGGTATAAACAAAATGCTCGGATCCAAACTGCAGGTGCGAGAGAACATGGATAGAGCAAAAGCTTTTGCCACTACGGTTAATGACAAAGGAAAGCATTATATAGTGGCATTTTTACCCATAAAAAATATCAAGGACGAACAGGTTGCTTATATTATCTCCTATGGGGAGGATCATGAACTCGCATACCTGTTCGAAGTTTATTTCTACATCCTGCTTGGGACCATCCTTGCCTCTCTTATTATCATATACTTCATATGGGAAAAGGCTAAGATGGACAGGGAACTGCGCATTAGCCAGAAAAAGGCCGAGGCCGCAAACCATGCCAAGTCAAGATTTTTGGCAAATATGAGCCATGAAATACGTACCCCCATGAATTCCATTATAGGCAGGACGATACTGGCCCTTGATTCAGACCCTGAACCGGCAATGAAATCCCACCTTGAGATGGTTCTGACATCCGGAGAGAATTTACTGGCGCTCATCAACGATATACTGGATTTTTCAAAAATAGAGGCTGGCGAGCTTTCAATCAGCTCCAAACCGTTTTATCTGCAAGATATTGTAGTGGCCTGCATAAACAGCATAAAAATTCTCATTGAAGAAAAGGATAAAAATCTGGAGTTGAGATACAAAATTGCGCCGGATGTGCCGGCAGCGGTCAAGGGTGACGACCTGAGACTCAGGCAGATACTGCTTAATCTTCTCAGTAATGCCGTGAAATTTACAGACCGTGGGCACATACAGGTAACAGTGGAAAGGATAGAGAGTGACAGCAGCTCTGTCAGACTGCAATTCCATGTCCGGGATACCGGCATAGGCATTGAGCCTGATAAGCAGGAGTATATTTTTGATGAATTTACCCAGGAAGATGACAGTGTCACCAGGATGTATGGCGGAACAGGTCTTGGCCTGGCAATATGTCGCCAACTATGCCATTTGATGGATGGCGAAATCAAGGTGCACAGTACTCCTGCAGAGGGAAGTACCTTTACGTTCTCTCTTTCTTTTCAGCCCTGTACAAAGGAAGAAGTGGCAGAGAGGGCAAGCACGGAGAGATACAGTACCGGGCCTGACTCCCCGCCCTCTCCTCTTAAACTTCTGCTCGTGGATGATAACGAAGCCAACAGAATACTGGCAAGGATGATTTTTGAAAGGGATGGCCACCAGGTCATGGAGGCGCATAATGGGCTGCAGGCGCTCCATCTTTTGACAGACAATCATTTTGATGCAATATTTATGGATGTCCAGATGCCGGAAATGGATGGGTATACCGCCACAAAAATCATCAGGGCAAGTGAGCAGGGTAAAAAAACAGATGAAAAACTGGATCCGGTGCTGGCAGAACAACTTAACATCAGGCTGAAAGGCAGCCATATCCCGATTATATCAATGACAGCCCGTGCAATGAGTGGTGACAGGGAAAAATGTATGGAAGTGGGAATGGATGAATATATCAGCAAGCCATTTCAACCGGTACAGATTAACGCCGTTCTGCAAAAAGTAACAGGTGTATAACCCCGGCAACCTGCACCAAAAGCTTCCACTCTATACCTTTTTGAGTCATGCCCCCAACTCGTCAGCCAATGCTGCACTAACTGATTTATATTCTGATTCCATGCGGCCGATCAGCGTTTTTGCAGCGTCTGTACGTCCCTCTCGTCCCATTTCTTCCAGTTTTTTGCACACGGCTGCCATGTTTACCGCGCCCAGGTTGGCGCTGCTTGACTTCAGGCTGTGGTCTGCTTCGCACAGGGCAGCGCCATCTTCTTGTTCCACAGACTTGCGCACGGTCTCTATCAACCCGGGCGAGTTCTCAAGGTAAAGATTAATGATCTTGTTCAGAACATTGGGCTTGCCTGGTCGCTGCAAAGCACGGATCCTTTCCAGGGTCTCCTGTTCCAGTACTGGTTCTGTTTCCGTGTTCTGCTGCTTTTTGTTCGTCATCAATTTCATTATATTCAGGAATTACAACTGCCCGTTTTGCATTTGGATGAGTCAAAATATGATGAGACCCTTTTTTACGTTTGTATCTACAGCCGTAGAGCTGAAAAACCTCCATCTGTGCTTTCCAAGTGGTAGGCGCTATTCTTGGCATTTATGCTACCTGCAATGAATATTTCTCAAATCCAATCATTTCTGTTTTAGGAATAATTGCATTGTTTTGCTTTTCATAGCCGCATTCGGCGAGATATTCATCCAAAGCGCCTATCTGACTCATTTCTTCAAATTGTATTTGGATAACCTCTAAAAGATTGTTCTTGGCTTCTTCGCGAGTTTTTCCTTGGGAGATAAAATCCAATTCAGGGCATTTAGCAATATACCATTTGCTCTTACGCCATACTTCAATAGTTACATTTAGATGCATTTTAAAGAGCCTCTTACTTTTATAAAAAATTTTTAAGTATCACATCCGAGGGGGCCTTGGGATAGTTCATGTATCAGTACAAAGCATCAGCAAATCAGAGCGAAAAGCTAAAAAATATTCGTTATATCCTCCCCAACTCGTCAGCCAACGCTACACTAACTGATTTATATTCTGATTCCATGCGGCCAGTCAGCGCTTTTGCCGCATCTGTATGTCCCTCACGTCCCATTTCTTCCAGTTTCTTGCACACGGCCGCCATGCTGACAGCGCCTAAGTTGGCACTGCTCGACTTCAGGCTGTGGGCTGCTTCGCAAAGAGCAACGCCATCTCCTTGTTCCACAGACTTGCGCACGGTTTTTATCAACCCGGGCGAGTTCTCCAGGTAAAGATTGATGATTTTGCCCAGAACACTGGGCTTGCCAGGCCGCTGCAGTGCACGGATCATTTCCAGTGCCTTTTGTTCCAGTAATGGTTTCGGTTCTTTTTGTTCATCCGGTGCAATTGATCTTACGGTTGCTTTTGGATCAGTTGATTCCTTATGCTGATCTAACCACAGCGATAATACTGCCTGCAGCTCATCCCGGGTGAAAGGCTTGCTCAAAAAGTCATCCATTCCCACAGATAAACACTGCTCCTGCATACCTTTTTGTACATCCGCCGTGAGCGCAATAATAGGAACACTCTGGCTATTGCTGTTAGTCTGTTCGTGCTCTCGAATTCTCGCTGTTGCTGTCAGTCCGTCCATTACCGGCATATGATAGTCCATCAGGATAAGATCAAAGCCGGTTTTTGCGGCTGCCTTTACTGCCTCACTCCCGTTTTCTACCACGCTAACCTGGCAGCCCATCAGTTCCAACATATTCAGGGCCACTTCCTGGTTCACCAGGTTATCTTCGGCAATTAGGATGTGTGCGTCAAATATAGCTCCGACTTCCCTTGTTTGCGCATCGTCTGTTTGCAGATTGCCCGCGCCAGATGTGCTCACAGTATTTATCAGGCAGTCATAGAGTTCGGACTGACGTACCGGTTTGTTCAGGTAACGATGGATACCGGCGTCGGTTGCTTTTGCTGCTTCTTCATCAAAAGCAGCCGAGCTGAGCATTATCAGATGCATTTCAGGAATGTGAGAATCTGAACGCAGTCTGCGCGCAAGTTCGATACCGTCCATCTCAGGCATGTGCCAGTCAAGCAGGGCTATGTCGTATGCCTCGCCACTTAATGCAGCACTGCGCAGCATCTCAAGAGCCTGTTTGCCATTTTCAGCAATGCTGTTCTGCATTCCCCAGGCAACTGCCTGGTTCTTCAGGATCTCCAGGTTGGTCGCGTTGTCGTCCACGATCAAAATGCGCATTCCGCGAAGGCTTTCTGCCGGATGCAGGCCCTTATATTTTTTTGCGGTCCGGCGTTTGAAGATAGTCGTGAACCAGAAGACAGAACCCTTGCCCGGTTCGCTTTTAACGCCCAGCTCGCCACCCATAAGCTTCACCAGCCTGCAGGAGATGGCCAGACCCAGGCCGGTGCCGCCGTACCTGCGGGTGGTGGATCCGTCTGCCTGGGAAAAGGCATCAAAAATCCGTGCCTGAATTTCCGGTGTGATGCCGATACCGGTATCTGCAACCTCGAAACGCAAGTGAATCTTATCTTTGGTCTGATCAAGCATTTCCACACGTATCACCACCTCGCCTTTGTCAGTGAACTTGATCGCATTGCCGAGCAGGTTTACGAGTATCTGTCTCAGGCGGTTCGAGTCACCTGATAGCGCCACCGGCAGGTCAACAGGCAGCACAGGGGTCAGTTCCAAGCCCTTGATGTGCGCCCGTTCCGCCATCATGCCCGCTGTTTCCTCTATCATATCCCGCAGGTTGAAATCATGGGTATCAATCATCAGCTTGCCGGCTTCAATCTTGGAAAAGTCGAGGATATCGTTAATGATCCCGAGCAAGGAGTCACCGGAACGCTGGATGGTTTGTGCAAACCCGCGCTGCCTGTCGGAAAGCTCGGTGCCGAGCAATAACTCGGTCATGCCCAGCACCCCGTTCATGGGTGTGCGTATTTCGTGGCTCATGGTAGCCAGGAATTCGCTTTTGGCCTGGCTGGCCGCTTCTGCGGCTTCTTTGGCTTTTTGAAAATCCCTGGTACGCTCTTCTACCTTGTCTTCAAGGGTGCGCTGATGATCTTCAACCTCGTTCCGGTAGGCATGAAGGCGCTCAATCATGTTGTTAAAGCCTTTTGCCAGTTCGTTCAACTCATCCCGTGTCCTGATCTTTATACACCGGTCAAGTTTTCCCTCTGCAACATCATGTGTCGTACGCGTCAAAATGGCAATCGGAGCCGTTATCCTGCGCGTCATTAAAAGAGTCAAAACAATGCCCATCACCACCACCACACAGGTTACCATGATAACTCCCTGCAGAGACTTGGCAATGGCCCGACGCATTTGTGCCTCGCTGATAATCAGCCTTACGTAGCCGATTGTATCTGACTTGACAATATTGCCTGTATCTTCTGTAACCAACTCGGCTGCATCTATATTTTGACCGGTTAGCACAGGTGCTATTATTTCAACATAGGGATTGCCGTCAAGAGAATTGACAAACTCGCCTGAGTAGACCCGTTGGTCACTAAGACCATCTATTTTATCCTGGAGCGCGGGTATCCTGAGCTCAAGCTGAAAATTCTTCTCAAGCAGAACTGTTTTGTCAGCACGCATGAATGACACATAGACCAGCTCGCTTCCTGAGATGCCGTCTACGATATCCTGCAAGGTATCGGGGTCTTCTGTGTAAATCCCTAACTCGCTGATTTCAGCCGTCAAACCGGCGATTTCGATCCCGTGTTTCAAAAGATCCCGGTAGCGTTCAGTCCGGTGCTGTCGAATAACAAACAGGGCAATTGCCACGGCAGTAATTATGATCAACGAAATGGATAACAGGTTAAATTTTGTCGACAGGTTGATGCGTTTTTTTATGTTCATAGCTGTTTTCTCACCTGAAGATATGTTGTGCCGCTTTAACAAGTTCCGGTTTGATGTTGAGCTTCATGTGTTGTGCTGTCTTGAGATTGAGCGAGTACATGATCTTGCGTGGTGCAGCCAGCGGGATAGTTCCGGCTGGCGTCCCTTGTAACACTCGGAGGGCGATCTCGGCGCTCTGGATGCCAAGATTCCCATAGTCCAGGGCAAGAGTGTACAAAGCGCCGGCCTTTACCCATGAACCGGAGAGACCCACAAAAGGAATCCGGTTGCGGAATGAGCATAACAACACTGCTTTAGCGGCCTGCGACGACAAGATGATCTTATCGGGTACCCCTAACAGAACATCCGCGCGGCGCGAAAGACTTTTCAGCGCTGCAGGCTGTCCCGAAATTCAGCGCCCAGGATGAACCGGTGGCGCTCAAACAGTTCGCGGGTCACCAGGGCTTCGGCGCCCCACCACTTGCCGTCGGCATCATCCTTAAAGATTTCGATATCAGGTGGATCACCCTCTTCAGCATAGTCCCAGATCCATTCACCATAATACCAGTACCGGTCGTAGAACAGCCGGGCTGTGACCTCTGTCCCGCTTTCCATAAGGTGCTGATACTTCAGATCAAGGTACCAGTGCCCATCCCAGGTGCGAGTGCGCGGATCGTTGAACACCGCATCGTAGGATGCCGTGGGAACCCCCTTTTCCGACTCGCAGTATGCGCCCACCAGGGTAAAATCTCCAAACGACAGCCTGGCAAAGAGACTCTCTGCCTCAGCGTCGTCCGCGTTCTCTGCAACACCATTGTTAGTGGCAGGGTCATCGAACTCGGAATAGTAGAGCCGGTGTCTGCCCTCACTGTCATAGTAGGTGCCTGAGATAAGCATCTCCAGGCCGTTGTCAAAGCGGTTGCCATAGCTCACCCGCCCCTAGTAACTGTCATGGCTGCCCGCAGCAGCCGAGACCTCCGTTCCATTGAGATCCCGCCCCTTTTTTGTGATCACATTGACTATGCCGAAAAAGGCGCTGCTGCCGTACAGCGAAGAGCTGGGCCCACGCACTAGTTCCACCCTGTCAATGAGATCGACATCCAGGATAAAACCCCTGTCGCTGTATAAGCTATCGTAGACGTTGTCGTTGATGCGGTGGCCGTCCACGAGCAACAGAAGTCGTGTGTCATAGTCACCAGGTATGCCGAAACCCCGCACACCTATGTAGTCGTAGTTGCGGTCATAGGTGGTATAAAACCCGGGCAGGCTGCGCAGGATATCGGCCAGGGTCTGATAGCCATAGCGCTGGATTTCCTCGGCGGTCACGATACTGACCTTAGACGGCGCCTCGGTGACCTTCTGCTCGTATTTCGAGGCGCTATAGACGGAAGGGATGTCTGCAAAAAGCAGCATTTCCTCATCCAGTCCTTCTCCAAAACCAAATGGTTCCGATTCAGCCATTGCAGAAACAGTTAGAACCGGGCACAATGCCAGCATACATATGCAGCTAAACAGTCTATGTCGTATCCTCATCTCACAATTCCTCCGCCTGTAAAGGTTGGTTCATACTTTCCAAAAGCAAATAAGGGCATATGTCCTGAAAGTTTAAAATGGAAGGTCATCAATAATCAACAGCTTCATTTATACATATTTGTTTTTTGATATCAATCTAATTTTCTCCACAGTCCTATGATTTATGACATCCACTTCAAATTAAGTTTTTTATGTTTGACTGCACAATCTCTAAGATAGAGGTTTATTAAGTTTTGATAGACAATACCAGTATCCTCAGCCAAATTTTTGAAATAACCGATAGTATCCTCATCAAGGCGTATACTAATTTGTTTTTTCAGTTTTTTAGCATAGGGATTTTTTTTACTATCGGAAAAATCATATTCTTTTCTCATGGTTTAAACCTCCTATATTGTTTAGCTTCTCTCCGTGTAGCTTTTCGCGCGGATATAAGTCGTATTGTATCATTTTCTATTTCAGTGTGAACAACTACTAAAACTTTCAATAATGAAGACATTCCGAGTAATAAATATCTATCTTCATCAATTGAGTGGTCAGGGTCATGTTTTAATCGTGCATAGTCATCCAAAAACACCGATTTGGCATCTTCAAAACTTACACCGTGCTTTGTTAAGTTTGATTTTGCTTTTCTATTGTTCCAAATAAATTTCATACATATAATATATATACATTGTATATAATAATCAAGATTTTAGTTAAAAAGATATTGTTGAAGAGATAACAAGATAACAAGGAGTGCAATACAAAAAAGTGACATAGAACAAAACGTGACCATTCCGGTACTGGGAAGTACCAATTAAATGGCTAAAAATATTATCATCAATGATGCAACTTTTTTGTATTGCACCCGATAACAAGTAGCATGCCGATATCGGGCTTGTCCAACAACAGGATAATATTGTGGTTCGTTGCGCTCACACAATCTATCCTTCAGAAATCATGAGAAAGATTCCTTGTTTTTTCGATAGTTTTACCGTAGGCCGCGGTTTCGTTTTCATCTACTAAGTTGATTCTTGTCTGGGGATATGTTTATTTGAAAAGTATAAGCTACCTGACTATCTGTATAATTAGTGCCCGAACGAAAACTGTCTTTTTCGCCAATCTCTGCGTCAGATCAAAATTTTAATCCTCAAAATACCCAATGTATTCCTGCGGTTAAAATTTTGATCTTCCTTGACCTTGACAAAAAATCCTAGTTTTCGTTCAGGCACTAGTTATTATGATGTGGAGGGTCAAATAATGAAGTTTCCATACAGTATATCTGATTTTAGAAGTATTATCAGAGAGGATTATTTTTACTGTGACAGAACAGATAAAATTCCTTTGCTTGAGAATTCAAAGTCCCAACTGTTCATCCGTCCCAGGCGTTTTGGCAAGAGCCTTATTCTTTCCATGCTGGAGAATTATTATGATTAAGAGGTACGGCAAGGTATTTGATGTTTTGATTGAGTTTAAGTTTGTAAAGCTCAAGGATGTTGGAATGAGCGCTGAACAGGCAAAGGCGTTGTCTGAAGATGAGCTGCGCCAAATTCCCGAGATTGTAAAGCAGATGGAAGATGGCGAAAAACAGGTGAAAGAGTACGGGGAAAAGCTTGAACAAAGACATGGGAACTTGCGTTTGCAAAAATTTGTGGTAGTAGCGCTTGGGTTTGAGAGGGTATGTTTCAGCAAACTGAAGTTCCGGTAACCGTGGACCATCTTCAAACTTGCATAAGAGTCCTTCTTCTCTGGGTAACATCAACCAATTTCATGAAATTTTTCCCAATTTCAAGGTCTCGGATTTATCTTGGCACGAGAATGCCATTGGTGGGTGGGGCATGGGCCTCAGCATAGTCTGCCAACACCTGCCTGAGTTCTTTTTCAACTAAAAAGTATTCATCTTCTAACTCTTTCAGGAACTTTCCGGCATTCTCCATATTATTTTTGCGGCCTATCTTTTCCATTTTCAGGCATATTTCCGCTAATCGCACAACTCCTATTTGGCCACTACTTGATTTCATGCTATGGGACGATTGCCACAAAGCTTCGGGATCTCCGGCATGAACCGCTTCACGGATGTTTGCTATCAGATTATCGCTGCTATCTAAAAAGACGCCAATCAAATGAACAAAAATATCCGGCCGGTCCGGACGTTGCAGTTTGCGAATATTGTTAAGCACCGTGTGATCAATATGTGCACTCGCTTCACTCCTTTTGTTTTCCGGATCAGGATCAACCGAAAGACTGTCTACCTCTGCACTTTCACCTGATAACCATTGATTAAGAATCGTTATCAAATCTTTCTCTTTAAAAGGTTTGCTCAAATAATCATCCATGCCGGAGGAAAGACAGCGATCGCGATCGCCCTTCATAGCATGGGCAGTAAGGGCAATAATAGGAGTATGCCTGGTACCGGCTTGCAATTCCTGTTTCCTGATTTCTTCGGTCGCCTGGTAGCCATCCATGACCGGCATCTGACAATCCATGAAAATCAATCCATAACTATTGCGACCTGCAGCATCAACCGCACCTTGGCCGGTATCGACCAGATCGACCTCACAGCCCAGTTGCTCCAGCATGCCCTGTGCCACGATCTGATTGGTCAGATTATCTTCAGCAACCAGAATATGGACATTAAACCGGTGGGCCGGCGCGTTCCTGGTTATCATCTCAGTTCGGAAACCAGTGGATTGCAATTTCCTATCTGCCAGCACGGTCACCAAACAATCAAAAAGTTGTGACTGTCTGATCGGCTTGGTGAGATAGCCGTTGATTGCAGGTTGCAGGTCGTCTTGCGCAGATGTCCACTGTTCTTTGGAGGTCAGCAATATGAGTCGAATCTCACTGAGCGCAATCTCCTTTCTAATGCTTTGAGCCAGCTCATCACCACGTGAATCCGGTAGCTCCATGTCGAT
>Ga0255431_1210_pt1 | contig 10820 bp, 11 predicted proteins | sample ANMaggSeSYBR02J5_FD_182633 | JGI IMG/M metagenome (GOLD analysis project Ga0255431, IMG submission 182633) | Sediment cell enrichment communities from methane seep in Santa Monica Basin, California, United Staets - ANME aggregate JGI... | ecosystem: Environmental > Aquatic > Marine > Cold seeps >... | reverse complement strand
ACAACAAACGCCGACAATATACAGATGCCCGACTACTCAGAGAAACCCTGAACCCTGCCCGCCCTTGCCTCCTGAACAAATCCAGCGGCGGCAAGGGACCCCCGGGCAGACCCGACTTTTCCTCAAAAGACACGGAGCACGTCAATCACCTGCAAAAGATGCCGGTAACACCGAACTGCGACCCGGGCACCTACGGCCCGGATAAGGACGGAGTGGACGGGTCCTTCAGCAAGCTCACAGAAACGGCAGTAAATGATTTCCAGGAAAAGAACAGAGACCAATAGGAACCTATTGAGATTGTCGGAAAAGCCTAATTTTCGAATATTTTAGCTTTGCTGTTTAAACTTGACCGAGCGCAGCATAGTGATTTAATTTTAACAATATTTCTGGAAGTTCCAATTTAGACGTTTTTCAGGTACTTTTCCGACAATCTCCTATTAGTCGTGTGGGAGTTTAGAAATTTGTTTTGTTTTCAACTATAGTCAGATTATGATGGAATTATGTAGTGGGATTTTTTTGAAGTGGTCGAATTAGCTGGTAGTCTGCTTTTATTTAAGTCACCCCATCAAAACCTTTATGAACAAAGCATTATCTTAATTTAAGATATGAAATGGGAATTACTAATAATCATTGCTCTCTCACTGATCATCAGCGGGTGTGTCGATCAGGAACCTAGTCCGGATGATAGTACACAAATAGGACAAATTGAGACCGAACTGATCGATCTATCTGATATTACAGGAGAAAATACCGAATTTATCAAATATTATTCATTACAGCCACTGACTATTAATGTACAGGTTCCTCAATACCAATTACCTCTACAAGCAGATCAGATATCAAACTATGATACGTTCTCTGAGAGTATCCCTCTTAGCAGCGAGGCTCTGGACCTGCTGGAAAAGAACGGATTTGTTGTGATAAAAAATCCATTTGATCCCGTAGAAGATGACATTATCCAGCCATATGATACAATAAAGGATGAAGAAGTACCGGTCTTTATAACAACAGATTCGCTGCTGCATCTTTATCACATCCAGTTCGATGAAACGCTACGCCAGATCGAGGAGAGGGAGTTCTATGATACCATCTGGAAGATCAGTGAAGAACTGTTGGATGAATCAATTACGACCTACCAAAACAGTGATGCAGATGTAAAAGAAGCAGCAAGAAGAAATGTTGCATACTTTTCAGTCGGCCTGAGTCTACTTAAACCGGTTCCTGAACAGCTCTGCCCAAACCAAGACGAATGGGAATGCACAGATGCTTATTTTAGCAAAAATGATCTTGAAAAGTATAGTTTTGAGGTCCCGTCATATGTAAGAGATGATGTTGAAAAAGAACTTCAATTAATAGATGAGCATTCTGGATTCAACGAATCGCCTATTTTTATTTATATTGAAGATTATTCCCAGTATGTTCCGAGAGGGCACTATACAAGATCAGAAAAACTAAAGAACTATTTTAAAGCGTTCATGTGGTATGGAAGAATGAGCATGCTGCTTAAAGGCTCTGATGCAATAGAACCGGGAACAACCGATCCGTCAGATAAAGAAGGTTTCATCTCAGTAGAGGATGCCAGAATTCAAACGACAGGTGCATGCCTGATAGCATCCGAATTCGGTGAAGATCAATCACTATTGGATAAATGGGACAGGATATATTCAGTAACCGCCTTTTACGTGGGATTGTCTGATGATCTTGGACCTTATGAGTACATTGATGCATTAAACTCGGTTTTTGGAGGGGCATTTGAACCGGCTGACTTAAATGAAGAGAATATAGGAGAAATTAAAGCCCAACTGGCAGAGTACAGCTCACCGAAGATATACGGCGGGACAGGGGCATGTGAAATTTCACCTCCTTTTACACCAGAGCAGGCAGACCAGTGTCTGAACAACACAAAGGGATTCAGGCTGATGGGACAGAGATTTATCCCTGACTCATACATGTTCACAAATCTTGTAGGTACATATACAGATACTTACCAGGGTAACCAGGAGCCGTTCACCCTTGTTATCAGTGGTGCCGGAAGACCGGTAAGAGGATTTCCCAGGGGTCTTGATGTCATGGCATTGCTCGGATCAAATCGATCGATAGAACTGCTGGACGGGATGGATGATTCTAATTATCTATACTATGATAGCCAGTTCGGGCAACTGAAAGATGAATTTGATTCATTCGATGCTGCCCAATGGAATAGGAACCTGTACTGGTCATGGCTATTCACGCTCAAACCCCTGCTGGATGATCATGGTGAAGGATTTCCGACATTTATGCAAACAGATGCATGGAAGGATAAGGAACTGACCACCTCACTGGCTTCATGGACTGAACTGAGACATGATACGATCCTTTATGCCAAACAGAGCTATACTATGGTAGAGGCTGGCTATGTTCCACCTCCTGAAGAAAAACCTGTTGTGGGTTATGTTGAACCTGTTCCTGAATTCTATAACAGATTGCTGGCACTGACACAGATGACAAATAAAGGCTTAAGCGATATGGATGTTCTGGATGAATCAGCTAAATACAGACTGGATAATCTTGAAGTGATACTTGGGAGACTTGTTGAGATATCATCAAATGAGCTCGAAAATAAAGAGTTAAGTGAAGATGATTATGAGTTTATAAAGAATTTCGGTGATAGTCTGAATGGTGTGATCGCTGATGTTGAAGATAAGGCAAAGAAGACAACTATAATTGCTGATGTGCATACTGACGGTAATACAGGGCATGTCCTGGAAGAGGGTGTGGGATATGTGGACCTGATCATTGTAGCATACCAACTCCCGGATGGAAGGATACTGGTGGGGTCGGGTCCGGTTATGAGCTATTATGAGTTCAAGCAGCCTATGGACGACCGGCTTACTGATGAAGCCTGGAGAGAAATGCTGGATGCGGGTCCGCCCCTGAGACCGGAATGGATGTCATATTTTGTTGAGGTCTGAGATAAAACCCGTTCCAAGCCCCGGTCATCCGTACCCCGGACCTCTGCCCGCTAAAAACAAATCCGGCGGCGGCAAGGGACCCCTGCGCAGACCCGACTTTCACTCAAAAGACCCGGAGCACGTCACACACCTGCAAATGATACTGGTAATACGGGACTGCGACCTGGGCATATGCGGCACGGATAGGGACGGGGGGACCGGGCCTTTGGGAGTTTTGAAGAAGCGGCAGTAAATGATTTACAGGAAAAGAACCGGGACCGAAAGGAACCGATCAGTCATTTGGAAGTTTAGTAAAATGATACTTCACCAAAGATTGGAAGCAGCCGTTTATAAAATATAATAGTTATGACAACTTGCACTTTCTCTATAGATATCAAAATGAAAATACTGATTTTAGGATTATAATTTCACCTTAATCAAAGAAGTTCGTTAATTTTTTCAAACAATGATTTCGCTCGCTCTATTGTCGAAACATCAAGTTCTTTACCAAGATTCATTTGTTCTTTAAGGAAATAGACTGCAGGACTATAATGATTGAAATGCCCTCCTGCAATATCATTATCATTAAAGTAGTCTTCAATACGTTTTACAATTCGTGGATTTTCATTTGAGAATGATTCCATTGATATTTCTTTTGTCAGTTCATTGGTATAAGCACCATTTACTAACTTCAAATAGAAAGTTGGCTCGAAGATATCTTCAATATCAGAATTTTTAATTCCAGTAATTTCACTCATTTGAATTAAATTGTTATGCCCTAACATGGCATTATCTTGTAAATTTTGGATTTTCTGTTTATTTTTTGATGATATATCAATTAGAACAACAATGTTGAGTTTATTTGATCCCAGCAATGAAACGAAAGTAGATAATTTATCTGCACCTCCAACTGGAACAATTACCCAACTCGGATTTAATCCATCAAATCCTTTGTTAATAACAGCCTCGCTAAGTATCTGAAGGTAGATTAGGTCAGATGGTCCTTCCACTAAAAGGCAATTAGGTCCAATAAAGAGAGTCTGAGCTAATTCATAACCAAGAGCTGCCTGAAGAGGAAACACAGTATCTCGGTCATTTCGTAAAACATCTTCACTTATTATAGTTCCTTTTTCATCAACATCTTGAACAGTTCTTACATTCTTGAAATTACTTGGATTAATCATGAATGGGGAATGAGTTGTATAAATAACTTGATGTTTTGGAGCAAGCTTTTCATCAATTAATCTCAAAAAATCATTTTGTGCTTTTGCATGTAAACTGAGACCTGGTTCATCTAATAAAAGTATTAAATTGGAATCTTGTCTCTCCATTTGTGAAAAATAAGCAAGGAATGAAAAGAACCAAACAAATCCCCTTGATCGTTCATCAAACGGCACAGTAACCCGATGGCGATTATTCTTTATTCGAATATGGAGGATTGTCCCGGTGTTCAGTGGAGGTGGATCACTTGGATTGGCAGATGAAATATCAAATTCAACCTCTAGCTGTTTATTCTGGCTCCAAAATTCAAATATTTCATCAGTAATACTAATCGAAGCTGCTTCCAACTCTGCTTTTAAACGTTCATAGTTCAATTGAACTTCAAAATCTTCCAACTTTGTACCTGCAATAGATAAAAGTGATATAAATGCACGATCTGCATCATTTAATTCCCCTGCATCACGTTTTTGTTTAAGAATTTCAATGGATATTCGCCCCTTCATTGTGCTATAATCGCTAAAGTATACAAAGCGAGGAACAAAAATTTTTAAATAATTATTAACTATATGATTATCTAAACCTTCTGAAAACTGTGATTTGATAAATGATAAGAACTGCTCAACTGAATCTGGTTTATCATCAATGTTCTCAAAAAACAAGATTAATTCATTAATTTCTTTAATTTCAGTTATTTGTTGCTTGAAATCTTGAGTAAGTTCAGAGTTAGTGATAACATTATCGATTACAATTTGTTCATCTATTTGCAATTCCCAATTAACAGAGTTTTTATAATTTTTAGTTGCTTTTATAATGTTTGATTGGATTGTTTTTTTACCAAGATTAGACTCGATTTCAGCTATTTCATCTTCAGAAAGTTCAAATTCAGCACTAACAACGTCAGCAGGATTTTCATCATGAATTTGTCGATATTTCGCATAACTTTTTCTTGGGTATTCAAGTGTATCAAAATCACCAATAATTCCTTCTATAGGGCTTAATTTCTGTAAGGCTTGTAAAAAAGCTGTTTTGCCTGATTCATTTTTCCCTACTAGACAAGTTACATTGTTGATGGTTACCCAACTAGAATCCTCAATACTTTTATAGTTCATTACCCGTGCTTTTAAAAGTTTCATAATGACTCCTTCTAATTATTATTTTTTTTCAATTACTTCTTCCTTTTATCAAATGGATTTGTGATTGCTCAAGCTTTATTTAAGAATGTTAATATTATTGAAAAATCTAAAATAATTTTATTCTTTTGATTTAACAGTTTCTATTTTTATATGAAAAAATTGAAATATCAATTATGTTTAACATATTTTAATTGTACATTAAGAACCTTAATAATTATATTGTTTTTAAGGCGCTTATTTAAGCGATTTATAAATATATTCAAGAATTCGTACCTTACCGAGCATGGATTAGCCGCATGTGTAGTCACCTATACCCCATAATTAATTCCTGGGCCTGTAAATAATACTCTGCTCCCTGATTTTCCATCTTATCTGTCTGAAACACAATACTCCATACATCCACCAATAACCACATCCTATAAAAATCAACCCATCCCACCACTTTACCCAAAAATCCCCTGACCCCTGCCCGACCTTGACCTAAAGAATAAATCCGGCGGCGGCTGGAAATGTACCTGATCAGAATTAACTACCATATCAATATCCAGTTGAGTTCTGTCGATTATTTTTTATTGTATATCTTTTTTCTATGACCAATCAGTGTTATCTCGATTCTTTTTGATGAGTCATTTATGTCTGCTATAACCCTGTAATCTCCGATTCGTAGTCATAATCCTTTCTCCCAACTAATCTTTCAAAAAAATGATGCGGTTCTGATTTTGTTACCATTATTTTATTCCAGATCCGTCTTGCAAGTGTTTTATCCAGTTTCCCTACGAATTCAAGAGCCTCAGGATCGAAAAATACTTCATACATTCAGAAACCAAGCCTTTTTTTCGCTTCTTCTTCTGTAACGAAATTTCCTGCCTTTATTCTTTTTCTTGCATTTTCTATTGCGGTAATAGCTTCTTTACTTAATTCGGGTTGAGTTTTCACATTCTTCACTATATGAATCATTTTCCGAATTAACTCGTCATAACTTTCTCTTTTATATTCTTTGAATTGATCAAGTTGATGTTTCGTGTCCAACTTAATTTTAATTGTAGTTGCGTCCATATATACCACAGTATACTGTAGTATACCAGAACATATAAAAGATTCTATCATCGAGTCAATCCTATAATGTTGCAAAGAATATATCATATGTTCCCAATATTCAACTTGAGGGGATTAAACATGAAGACCTCATCCCCCCACAATCAAATCCCTTTTAACACAACAAACGCCGATAATATACAGATGCCCGACTACCCAGAGAACCCCGACCTCTGCCCGCCCCTTACCCCCAAGAACAAATCCGGCGGCGGTAAGGGACGCCAGGGCAGACCCGACTTTTGCTCAAAAGACACGGAGCACGTCACACACCTGCAAACGATGCTGGTAACACCGGGCTGCGACCCGGGCATCAGGTGATGATTGGAGCATGGTAAAAGAGAGAATTGCGAACTAACCAGGATATCCAGCAGTCTGTTAAGCAAGTGGCGGCTCCGTATAAGTATCCGAGGGAGATTGAATTCTCCATAACACAGTTTTGCAACGTATTTACTATAAATCGGCTCGGATTTGAGATATATTCATCATATAATTAATGTTTGCGCATTAAGGCCATTATTCCTGGCTTAGCATCCATCGGAGGTGGTAGACAGCCACCCATTTCCACGCATGAACCTCCGAATAACTCACTATTAAGCCGATCATTTATTTCCTCAAATATCCGTTTATATGCAGTACAGTGGGGGTCAACACCCTTTATTTCACCATCATAGGGTGCCATAGCATTGTAAGGGCATCCACCCCGACAGTAATTGATATAGCGACAATCCCCACATTCTTCATCAACGAAATCCTTAAACTGGTGCATGATCTTCCATGCATCAGAACGGGCAAGGTCATCCATACCGGGATGGTCATAAACATTTCCCATAACATATTTTGGCATACCTACATAGCGATAGCAGGGATATATACTCCCATCAGGTCCCACAGCAAAGGTATCCCCCATGCAATCCACATAGGTGCAAACATTACCCCTACCTGTAAGCACACTTTTGCACATGTTGTTAATATTCATAATTTCAATATCATCCATGTGTTTTAGAGATTTATCCAGGAGATAAACCAGCAATTCTCCATACTCTTTTGGGTCAAGTGTCCACTCATCAGGGTTATCGCCGCGCAAAGATGGCAGTGCAGGATGTAACTTAAGAGTTAAACCATTCTCCATGAAGAAGTTAATAATATCTTCTTTAAATTTTACAGAATGTGAAGTGAAAGTGCAGATGAAACTCACCTTAAGACCATTATCCCTTGCAATTTTATAGCCCTGCATGGTTTTCTCGAAATATCCATCTCCTCTTTGCAGGTCATTAAGCTCCCTGGGACCATCCAGACTGGAACCAATGGGGATGTTATACTCTGCCAGGATCTGCGCAAGTTCCGGGGTCATTTTCCAGAGATTAGTCTGCAAAGCAAAAGCAATTTTCTGATGAGCTAAACCTTCGGCTAGTAATGCTAAAGCTTTCCTGTAAAAATCCGGTCCTGCTAAGAGCGGTTCCCCGCCATGGAAGGTAAAAGTAACTGGTTCTTTTCGGAAATTCTTGAGCCATTTAACCACTTCTTCAATGGTTTCAATACTCATTACAGGAGAATCTTCTTCAGAACTCCAGCAATAACTGCAATTAGAAGGACAGCCTAAAGTAGGAATTAGCATTACGTGAAACGGCATAAAATACCTCCTTTTTTTGACCGACTTCAAAGTATTAATAATTTTCCTGTGGCATAATTAGCTGTATAGTCCTAAAACCTTTGACATTATATACTCATTTTCTCCACATGGGAATACAAAATAAAATGTTTAAGACCGTGGTGGCTATTCGGCCTTATGCTGATATCCCCATTCAGTAAGCTTTCCATAAATGTCGTATTAATCTGTGTAAATAAGAGTACCCTGCGCAATAGTTGTTCGAATAATGGGTTCAATGGTCTTCTGTTTGACATTTTCAAGCATCGTCAAAGCTACATCTCCTCCTCTTTGTATTAATCCAAGAATTGGAGGTTTTTCTTTTGAAAGAGTACCGCGTCCTCCCGGTCCTTTCAGACGATTGCGCCTTCCTTGTCTCCCCTTATCTCTTACAGCTTCCAGATTGCCTTTATGACCTGCAACAATGTATATTTCATCACTTTCGACACTACCTTCCAGTTTTATAGGTGGTTTTTTATCGTTAATCCCCTCACGCAGTTGCGTTGTCATTTGTTGAACATCATCTTCGTTCAAATCCAATTCGTGAGCTATCTGAAGATTGGACAGGTTAAGGCCCATGAAATAGAAACACAAGATCCAATTTCGCAATGGCTGATGACGCCCCGCAAAAATAGTACATGAGAGATCATCAAAATAAGTAGTGCAGGAATTGCAAAAGTATCTCTGGCGCTCTGGTTGAGTATTGTGATGTCCGTGCTTATCAATCCGGGTTGATTCACAAAACGGACAAATTACTTGGCCATCTGGCCATCTTAACATGCGAACGATCCGATAGCATTTTGCATCATCAATCAAATTATTTATAGTTATAAGAGGCGTCACAGGGCTTGAATTGTAGTAATTATATATATATATATATATATATATATATATATAAAAAAATTGCATAAAAACTGACTGATGATTTAAACACTCCAGCGATTTTGTGCATTTAGCTACTTGTTCAATTCAAAATCACCAACTTGGAATCCAGGAAGAGCCTAAATAAATATATATCTACTGTTGCCATGTTACTATTTCTACCACATAACTGGATTATGACATCGTGCCCCGGTCACTAAACAAAAAGGAGCGTGCAGGACTGAGAAATGAAAAGAATAGCACCGAAAGCACTGTACACAACACAGACACCTACCTGCAGAGCCTGATGGCGACAAAACCCCTTCAAGAACCCATCATGCGCCGTACAATCCATGCACTCAATCTCCCGCAGGGAAGCCGGGGGCTGGATGCGGGATCGGCTTGCAAGCCATCATGCTCGCAGTGGCAGTGGGACCCGCCGGACATGTCACAGGTGTTGATCTGTCCCCGGAGTTTCTGGATTGTGCGAGAAGCATTGCAGAAAAGACGGGCATCTCTGAGCAGGTCTCCTTTCAGGGGGGGACATGAACAACCTCCCGTTCGACGATGCCACCTTCGACTGGGTCTGGAGTGCGAACTGCGCAGGATACGCACCCGAAGAGCCCCTGCCGCTACTAAAGGAGCTTGCGCGGGTGGTAAAGCCAGGTGGAAGTATGATCATCATTGTATGGTCTTCGCAACAATTGCTCCCGGGCTTTCCCTTACTGGAGGCACATCTGAATGCGACATCTTCAGGGATCGCCCCGTTTGTTGAGGGGGCGGCGCCTGAGTTACATTTCCCGCACATGATGGGGTGGTTTTGGCGTGCGTGCATGGAGGATGTTACTGTCCGGACATTTGCAGGTGATGTCTGCGCCCCGCTATCCGGGGAGATGCGGAGTGCTCTTGCGGCGCTTATTGAGATGCAGTGGGTGGATGTGGAGGATGAGTTGTCAGAAGGGGATTGGGCGGAGTTTCAGCGGCTGTGTCTGGCTGAGTCGCCGGAGTTTATTTTGGATATTGCGGATTACTACGCGTTCTTTACGTATTCGATGTTTAGGGGGTGGGTCGTCGGGTGAACGCTTTCGGCGGGGTATCACCGCCCTGGCACATGACCAAGCCCGCAAACGTAAAGTCACGACGACAACATCACCCCCTCGACACCCCCATCATCCGGCATGCTGGCCGTGCGGGGGCGATATACACATACCGTACGCCACGGTCGCCGTACTTGACTACGATTCGCTCGGAAACACCGCCGCCACCCGCAAAATTGTGACGCCCACCCAACGCCCGCTAGCGTCTGTGCCGCATCCGATGCCGCAGAAGACGCGAAAGAATGGGTCTTGAATAGAGAGTATATTTGTAATAACAGCATACGATTTATCAGGAAAAGCACTGATAGCTCACCGAAGACGTATCAAAAAGAGAAAATGAGACAGAATAAACTCCCACCAGGATGGAATGAAGAGCGGGTACAGCGTGTTTTAATGCACTATGAGAGCCAGACTTACAAAGAAGCCATTGCCGAAGACGAAGCTGCTTATGAAGATTCCATACAAGTTAGTCCCCATCCTCCATGACCTGATTGCACAGACCAGTTCTGCCGGGTCATGTCCACGAGTAATTTACAATATTTTAATAATTTAAATGTAATTCCCTCTTTTGAGGGACATTAATGGATTTAGAACTGGATTTATCAGAATTTTATTGTTTGAATGAAGATTGCCAGGATTATGGTAAGAAGGAGAAAGGAAAAATAAGAGTCAAAGAGAGATATGGACCGAAAAATCGGGTGTTATTGAGATACAATACATGCACACGTTGCTTCAGTGAAAGAGACTTTTTATTATTTTCTGATAATGGCCAATATATATCAATTTAATTAGATATTTCAATTTATATTATAATCCCTATAGGGCTTGTATTTCTATA
>Ga0255431_1209_pt1 | contig 10834 bp, 9 predicted proteins | sample ANMaggSeSYBR02J5_FD_182633 | JGI IMG/M metagenome (GOLD analysis project Ga0255431, IMG submission 182633) | Sediment cell enrichment communities from methane seep in Santa Monica Basin, California, United Staets - ANME aggregate JGI... | ecosystem: Environmental > Aquatic > Marine > Cold seeps >... | reverse complement strand
CATAATTAAGAATATATTTTATGATACTTGATCACGTTGGAACGCATAGAGTCATCCAACGGTTTATTGATGCTATAGCTCGCAGCAGTGAATAGGATTTTACGCCTTGTCCGGATTGTCTTCCACTAATAGCACCCCCATTTCTTCAAAACCCATGCTGTTTACCCCTTATAGCCAATTCACCCCATATGGGGTATTGAGTAATGTTAATTTTTTTGGGTAATTCTTTGATGCCGTCTACTTAACCTTCAGAGATAATCTGCAATGTCCCGTTATCGAGGTTTTTAGCATATCCATTAAGACTCAGATTAAAAGTGATCTCATCAACAAAATCTCTGAAACCTGCTTTTTGAACTCTGCCTGATATTATTATCTCTGTACGTTTCTCCATCCTGAATTTAGTATTTTAAAAGAATATAAATGTTATTCCCAGTTCGTTTTCATTCTATCACATAACGATTAAGATTAATTGGTGTAGAATATTACTGTCACAGCTTCCCTCTTGTAATACAACTAAATTATAAAAAAAAACCGATATTTTTAAATACTTTTGCTGAAGAATATTATATATGAAAATCAGAGTTGTAAGTTCGAAAGAAGAAATTCCCACGATTGAGAATGAAGAGATTGTCCACATGGCATTCAGACCTTCAAACAAAGATATTTTTACATTGATTAAAACGTGTCCCGGTCTGAAAGGTATCCACATCCCATCTTCATACATGAGTACTATTTCCAAATCAACTTTGATGTTCCTTGAAATGCAGAATATCGCCCTGCTGGAAGGCGATGTATGGGGACATAGGAAGGACATCAATGAATACTATGAGATTAAAACCCAGATAATTGATAGGATTGAAGAGTTAAAGAATGAAGGCAAATCCAGGGAAGAGATAATATCCAAGTTAGGAAAAGAGACACGGTTAAGTAAAGATTTGATTGGGTTTTTGGTGTGAGATGTTAGCTTCCGGGTGCATCTTACAATTATGAAACTTTTTATTATTTACTGGGACTATTTAAAAAACCGCATAGAGCACAGAGGCTCGCAGAGAAAAACAACATATCTCTGCGCCTCTCTGCGGTGAATCTTTTCCTTTGACTTTACATGCTTTTTTTCTCCACAAGGGAAAACAAAATAAAATGTTTAAGACCGTGGTGGCTATTTGGCCTTATTTTTCCAATATTTCAGTATGATCAAAATGATTACAATCAAAGTTACAAACAGAACATAATAATAAAAATTGGGGTGAACTCCAATATATATCATGACTTCACCCCATAAACTTTATTCCACATAACCCGTTTCACCAGCTATTAAGGACCTACATGACTCCAATCTGTATCAGTAGTTCCAGCATATCCCGGTGGAATAGTGCCAGGCGGGAATAATCCAGATTCTACTCCAATCACTTGATAATCGCCTGCTGTATCAGTAGAATAAGTACCGCTGGCTTCAACCTTGTAAACGTTAGAGCCATCGTCGAAGTCAATGTCTTTCAGAGTTTCATCTTCGTACCACAAATTGGAAAATACAGCCATGTAAGGCAACTTATAATACGGATGTGGCAACAAGACCCTAGTCGATGAACTAAAGTCTATATCTGGCCATTCCGCATCCATATCAGAGCTACCCCTTACCAATATAGGTAATAAGCCAGTGGACACGAATGATGACTTGAACGCCTTTGTCACTCCTATCGAGTCTCTCTCAACCTATGATAATGGATCGGGCCGATCGGGCCAATTCATTTTAGTTGCATAGCGATGCTTATTCATCTCTTCGGGCGCGTTTACCAGAGCCTCTGGACTAACCTTCTCCAAGAACTCACCTATTGTGATGTCTTGCCCCCAAAGTTGGTTTATCATCTCAAGTTGTTCTTCATTTGCTGAGAAGGAATGACGGTGAGTCTGCGTTTGTTTTGTAGCAGCAGTAACATTTACATCTACAATCGCCATTCCCTTGATTTCGGATATCACCGTAAACTCTGCTTCCATGCCCAGTGCTTCTAATTCTGTCAGAATCGGATCAACATTCTCCATATAATTAGCTATATCTTCCTCAGAGCATTCACCAGTCACCGCTTCATTATAACTGGCTACAGCATTCTCAAGATCGTGCACTAACTTGTCGATCCTATCATCCGCACCATCTTCATGCATACCCATAGCTGGCACAATTGCCACTGCTATGAGCAGCGCAGCAAGCAACCCTGCGACTGCTATTCCAAATCCTTTCGATTTCATTGTTCCTTTCACATTGTTTTCCTCCTTAAGGTTGTATTCTATCCCTGCCAGGAGGCATTACCAAAACCTTAAGTAATAATAAGGTTAAATTAAATAATGCCTCTGGGCGTCTTTTGGGGTTCAACCATCCTTTTGTAAGTTCAGTTGAACCCCGCGTAATATGCTTTAATATTACAGCTTGTCTTATGAAATATAAACTATATATGACTGTTGCTACGTTTGACGTTTTATGTAATACATATGTATTTATATATTTATAATTTTAAAATTAGAATCAAATTTATTATTATAAACAAAGGTTTAACAATATATCGGCAGAAATACTTTGTAAATTATTATAGTGAAAAAATACTTTGAAGCATAAGAATGAAAGATAATAAACAAGACATTGGAAAAATAATAACTATGTATACACAAGGATTAAAATTACTCCGCCTGGGTCTGTTCCAGAACGAAGATAATGGGGAGTGCAATATCACGAAAGTTTGGATACAAAACATAGTCTACAGATGCCAGAGGAAGCATTCTGGTCAAGACTTCCAGAAGGATCTTAGTTGAATGTTTTCTCCTGACTCATGGAGGCTGAATTTTGAAAAAATGTAATAAGTGGAGAAAGGTGTATAACGTCAAACATTCGGGACTACACATGTAGCATAATTAGCTGCATGACCTTAAGAGCAATCTATAAAATAGTTGAAAAGGCCCGTTACTATAAAAAATCATTAAAAAATTCAATTCCCATGGCAAATTTAATTAACAAGTAACTCCTATTACGCCAACATGGAAGAAATGCAAGCATCCGAATACATAATCTTTACAGATATGGACGGCACCCTTGTCGATCACGATACATATTCCTATGATGCGGCCATACCTGCCCTGGAACTTATCAAATCTAAAAATATCCCGTTGATATTTTGTACCAGCAAGACAAGGGCTGAACTTGAAGTTTACTGCCATAAACTTGACATCTACCATCCCTTTATTTCTGAGAATGGCGGGGCCATATTCATCCCACTGGATTATTTTGACTTCCCCTATGATCACACTAAACAAATAAACGGTTACAACGTGATCGAATTAGGTGTGGGATACGATATACTTGAACGTACTTTGAAAGAAATATGTACTAAGATCGACTGCCAGGTAATTGGATTCGGGGATATGGATGTGGATGAGGTGTGCCAGGACACAGGACTTGACAGGGAATGTGCTGCACTTGCCAAGCAGCGGGACTATGATGAAGCTTTCAGGATCATAAGTCCTGCCCCGAAAGATGAACTACTGGAACAGGAAATCACAAAAAGAGGTTTTAATTGTACCAAAGGCGGACGGTACTACCATATAATGGGTGATAACGACAAGGGAAAGGCGGTTCATATCCTTACAGACCTTTACAGGAAAAAATGGCCAGGTGTAAAAACAATAGGACTGGGCGACAGCCTCAACGACCTGCCTAAGCTAATGGCCGTGGATATCGGTACAAACGATTATTTCAAGACCGCTCTCGATAGTGCTGTCTATAAGCGATGCCGTTTTTGCATTTACCCGGCTGCAGGCCAGCATGCAGCTATAACAACCTATACACCTGTAGGATTAGCGACTTTTATTCTTGCAGACAACTTCTACCACCCTTTACTACTGTTTTGTTAAAAGAGTACTATAACATGAGTTTCGGCAATTTTCATTCAAGCGACAGGTTAAATTAGAGAAGTCTGAAGTAATACTTACATCCATTCAAATCTTCAATCGCCATAGATTAATGGTATCAAATGCAAATTCGGTTTTCAGATGTTTTTCCAATCTAGGTTTTGTGTTCAGCAGTTATACCTTAAATATATTTCGCTGATAGCTGATAGTGAGTGACCACATAATTCGAATAATACTAACAGTTAACCGTAAAATAATATGATATAGAGCATCGTGGGTACGAAATGCCATAAAAATTGTGACTGTTTTGTCACCCATAACTTCTCTTATTTAACTTGCCGCTAAATTTGAAATCGCCTAAAGTCATGTATAAGGCTTTGGGTGAAAAAATAGAGACTTTTTATTATTTACTGGGACTATTAAAAAACCGCAGAGAGCACAGAGGCTCGCAGAGAAAAACAACATCTCTCTGCGGTGAATCTTTTCCTTTGACTTTACAGCTTTTTTTCTCCACAAGGGAAAACAAAATAAAATGTTTAAGACCGTGGTGGCTATTTGGCCTTATTTTTCCAATATTTCAGTATAATCAAAATGATTACAATCAAAGTTACAAACAGAACATAATAATAAAAATTGGGGTGAACACCAATACTTATCATAACTTCACCCCATAAACTTTTTTCCACATAATCTATTTCACCAGCTATTAAGGACCTACGTGACTCCAATCTGTCTCAGTAGTTGCAGCATATACTGGTGGCGTAGTGCCCGGCGGGAATGTTCCATAGTGTACTCCAATCACTTGATAATCGCCTGCTGTATCAGTAGAATAAGTACCGCTGGCTTCCACCTTGTAAACGTTATATCCATCGTCGAAGTCAAAGTCTTTCACAGTTCCATCTTCGTAGAATAAACCGGAATATACCTCCATGTAAGGCAACTTAAAATACGGATGTGGTAAATAGACTCTAGATGATGAACTAAAGTCTATATCAGGCCATTCTGCATCCATATCAGGGTCATGAGATACAAAATAAATATATTTTGGTTGTATGTCTATGGGTTCAGATACTTCCCTAACTGCTTCTGTTATCTCAGTTTCCGATTTCCCTTCTCCAAAGGGATCAGGCCAGATCATTTTAGTTGCATATTTATACTCAAGTATCTCCACAGGTATATCTTCCATAACCTCTGGCATGACTTTTTCTGTGAACTCACCTATTGTGATGTCTTGCCCCCAAAGTTGGTTTATCATCTCAAGTTGTTCTTCATTTGCTGAGATGGAATGACGGTGAGTCTGCGTTCGTTCAGCAGCAGCAGTAACATTTACATCTACAGTCGCCATTCCCCTGTTTTCGGATATCACCGTAAACTCTACTTCCATGCCCAATGCTTCTAATTCTGTCAGAATCGGATCAACGTTTTTCACATAATTAGCTATATCTTCATCAGAGCATCCACCAGTCACTGCTTCATTATAACTGGCTACGGCGTTCTCAAGATCGTGCACTAACTTGTCGATTCTATCTTCTTCACCATCTCCATGTGTTCCCATAGCTGGCACAAATGCCGCTGCTATGAGCAGCGCAGCAAGCAACCCTGCGACTGCTATTCCAAATCCCTTCGATTTCATTGTTCCTTTCACATTGTTTTCCTCCTTATAGGTTGTATTCTATCCCACCCAGGAGGCACGACCAAAACCTTAAGTAACAATAAGGTTAAATTAGATAATGCCTTCGGGTGTCTTTTGGGGTTCAACCATTCTTTTGCAAGTTCAGTTGAACCCCGCGTAATATATTTTAAACTGATTGTCTTATGAAAGATAAAACTATATATAACTTTTGCTATGTTTGACGTTTTATGTAATATATATAAATTTATATTTGTATAATTTTAGAATTATGATTGAATACAATATTATAAATACAAGTCTGATGATATATCAGCAGAAATACCTTGTGAATTAATATATTGAAAAATATCTTGGAGCATAAGAGAGAAATATAATAAACAAAACATTAGAAATATAATAACTGTGTTTGCACCAAAATTAAAATCCCTCCGAACGGGTCTGTCCCCTGACGAAGAGAACGAAAAGTGCGGTATCGTGAAGTACTGTGCGGAGTTCCTTAGTTTCGGCAATCTGGAGTGCACCCTTTCCAGATGGATATAAGTTGAACGTATTCTTCAGACGCATGGAAGCTGAATTGTAAGAAAATGTAATAAGTGGTGGGGAGTATATAAGAGATTGTCGGAAAAGCCTGTTTTTCGAATATTTTAGCTTTACCGTATAAACTTTACCGGGCGCAGCATAGTGATTAAGTTTAGACAATATTTCTGGAAGTTTCGATTTAGGCGCTTTTTTAGTACTTTTCCGACAATCTCTTTAACGTTAAAACATTCTGGACTACACATGTAGCATAATTAGCTGCATGACCTCAAGAACAACCTATAAAATAATTAAACAGTGCCGTGACTATAAATGAATGCCAAAAAATTCAATTTATATAGCAAATTTAATTAACAAGTAACTCCTATTGCACCAACATGGAAGAAATGCAAGCATCCGAATATATAATTTTTACAGACATGGACGGCACCCTGGTCGATCACGATACATATTCCTATGATGCGGCCATACCTGCCCTGGAACTTATCAAATCTAAAAATATCCCGTTGATATTTTGTACCAGCAAGACCAGGGCTGAACTTGAAGTTTACTGCCATAAACTTGACATCCACCATCCCTTTATTTCCGAAAATGGCGGGGCTATATTTATCCCACAGGATTATTTTAACTTCCCCTATGATCACACAAAACAAATAGACGGTTACAACGTGATCGAATTAGGTGTGGAATACGATATACTTGAACGTACTTTGAAAGAAATATGTACCACTATCAACTGCCAGGTAATTGGGTTCGGGGATATGGATGTGGATGAGGTGTGCCAGGACACAGGACTTGACAGGGAATGTGCTGCACTTGCCAAGCAGCGAGACTATGATGAAGCTTTCAGGATCAAAAGTCCTGCCCCGAAGGATGAACTGCTGGAAAAGGAAATCAAAAAAAGGGGTTTCAATTTTACCAAAGGCGGACGGTACTACCATATAATGGGTAATAATGACAAGGGAAAAGCAGTACATATACTTACAGACCTTTACAGGAAAAAATGGCCAGGTGTAAAAACAATAGGGCTGGGCGACAGCCTCAACGACATGCCCATGCTAATGGCCGTGGATATCGGTATATTGGTACAAAAACCAGGCGGCGATTATGACCCATCCATAACATCATCAAATATCAGGCTGGGAATAGGTATTGGACCTAAAGGATGGAATCAGGAACTTATTAATATTTTGGAATAGAATTTATCATTACATTAACGTAATTGTATCCACTTCAAATCTAAGGGTAATTTAAAAATCATTAGACAGGATTTACAGGATCGACAGGATATACCGCAACGTCAATATCCTGTAAATCCTGTAAATCCGGTCAAAATACTATGCTTTTTGAAGTGGATACACGTAATGTAATAATAGAGAGAGGGAAAAAATATGATCAGACTCGGGAGTATGTTGCCACAGGCATTTATGGTTGGTATAGCAGATTTGGTACAAATGGTAGGTCCTGAAAAAACCTGCATATTGTTATCCCGGATAGGGAAAGAACTGGCCCAAACGCAAGGGTCGGGACTTGAAGGCGTCCCGGAAGATGATCTGCACTATTTGCCGATGTGCCCTTTTGCAGATGAAATAATACGTTTTGTTGACCTTTTTGGCGAAAGGCCTGAAGAATTCAAGACAATTGTGAAATACGTTGCCGAAAAAGAGGCCATGGACAAGGATAAAGTAGAATGTCCTGCTGTAGCTTCCATCCTGTGCCTTATGCACAATGCTTACAGGAAAAAAAGAGCTGAAATGGCAGGCTTTGAAACCTTGCATCTTGCATCCAGGCCATCAATATCCAATACCAATTTGGCTTATAATGAAGAAGCCATTGAAAAAGCAGGAAAAACAAAGGAAAAGATTGACAGGATTCTTGAAAAGGGAGCCTGTGTCTTCAAATACGTCAAAAAGGAGTGAATCCCGTGGACATTATTGCTGCAGAAAAATTATACATGAACTGTGTGAAAGTATTAAAAGAAAACCAGCACACCAATGGTGGTTTCTATGCCAGTCCGCCAGGTACGAGATATCCGTTCATATATCCTCGTGACCATTCCATTTGTATCCTGGGTGCCATATCGGCTGGCATGTTAAATGAAGCTAAACGTGGTCTTGAATTCATGCTGAGAGCCCAGAAACCTTCAGGTGAGTTCAGCCAGCGTTATGACGTGGACGGGAACGATACCAGTTACAAGGACCTGCAGATCGACGGCAACGGCCTGGTGCTCTATGCTCTTAACCAGTATCTCAAGGCCACTGGCGGGCTTTTCTTTGATAGCCTGGCAGACCGCGCCTTTTGTCTCCAGCACTGGGAGACTATTGAAAAGGCAGTGGACTTCATACTCCAGAATAAAAACGACGAGATCAACCTAATACATACCATCAACAGCATCCATGAATATCCTGCCTATGAACATGGTTTTGAGATATATGCAAATTCCACATGCTGCGCCGGACTGTTCGGAGCTGTTGAGATAGGGGAAGCGCTTGATAAAGATGTCGAAGAATGGCGTGAACAGGCAAAACAGGTCCGCCAATCCATATTGGAGCGGCTGTATAGTCCAAGACGCAGGTCCTTTATCAAATGCATCCGGGTAAAATACAAAAGTTCAGATCCAATAGGTTATGATGCCTTTGCCTCCTCGGTTATAGATGTGGATGCAGTGGAATATGCTCCGGCCCATTTTGGCCTGATAAAAGAAACTGACCTGAGGAATAAAAAAACAGTACAGCGTATTGACAAAATGCTCTGGGACGAGGAACTGGGAGGACTTAACAGGTATCCTGAACTCTGGGACCGCAACAATGGAGGATATGGTCCCTGGCTCCACTTTACCTGCCAGCTATCCAACCATTACACAGCAATAGGAGATCAGGACATGGCAGACAAATACCTGGGCTGGGTGGTGGAGATGGCACATGATAACCTGCTGCCTGAACATATCTCAACAGTTGAACGCTTTGAAATGTGGTTAGAAGATTATACGAATGCAAAGATACTAAGGGACAGTAAACTCACAATGATCGAGAATATAAGGTCCCATCCGAAGTGGAAAGAAGGATTTGCTTACGTTACTATGCCCCTTATCTGGCCCCACGCCGAGTTTATCAGGGCATATAGAAATTATAAGCAGAAGTTTATTGCTGATTAATCATCGGGATGCTGCCTTTTCAACCATAGTTATTAAAATCATTCAAGGCTGCATCCTTTAACTTTTCCCTGATATCTGGCATGGCAGATATCGCCCTTTTCCAGTCAGGGAGATGGACATCTGCAGGATTTTGGATATATTCCCGGCCTGCAGATAACAGATATTTCGAGAAAGCTTCCATCATGCACTCTTCGCCATGCCTGCTGTAATTAAGGCCATTAAACAGGGCATCGGCATGGTACTGGCGGATACGATCCTGGGCAGCACGTTTGAACAGTACATTTACACTTTGCATAAAAGCTTCGTCTATGTCCACACCGTCAAGCTCGACAAGGTTCCTTAATATGGTCTTGATGATGTCTTTTGCCATTTTTTGAATACCTTCTTCATCATCAGAGCTTATAGGCCTGTGCTTATGTTCATAAAATCCCAGATCGACCTGGCATATCCTTTTAAGGGCCGTGTTCTTAAAAACTTCGGCAAGTAGTCCCACTTCCAGGCCCCAGTCGCCAGGCATGCGGATGTTAAGGGCAAGATCTGAAGTAATGCCAAATTCACCTGATAGCGGATACTTGAATGCACACATGTATTTCAGGAAATTAGAATTGTAATGTGTCTTTTTCAGGAGTGAGTGCAGCAGGGGATTGAGTAAAAGCCTGTTAACACGCCCGTACATCATCAGGCGCTCCATATCGATCCTTGCATAATAGCCCTTGTTATAAAAAAAATCCAGGTCAGGTTCCACAATAGAGTACAACAGTTTTGCAGGCAGGAGCCTGGAATAAAATACGATATCCGCATCATGCATGGCTATGGCATAGCTGTCGAGTGTTGCAACACCCAGGGCGATCCATGAATCCTTCCCTTTACCGGAAAACATGGTAATGTCAAGGTCTTTTTCCTTTAATTCTTCAATCACCTGTTGTACCGAGGGGCCGTCACACCACACTATGATATATGGTATTTCAAGTTTTGAAAAAAATTGTTTGACCTGGATATATTGCTGTTCATCATCGGCAGCAAGTGCTATTACAACTTTAGTAAGGAAATTTGATTCATTAATCTGTTTGAGAATATTTTCGATATGGTCTCCAAATATCTCCTCAAAGAGCATAGGTATCAGCAGCGTCATTGGACGCTCCATTGCAATGTCCTCCAATGCTAAACAGAGGGACCTCTCTTCAATTCTGAAATCGTGGATCGTTGTGATACGTTCCTGCATAAAATCCATCTTATCACTCCCTTGTATAAATTATATATAATTATACTTATTATATGTATACTATATAACCTATGATATATAATACATATTATAGGTTATATCCCGGTTTTCTTTTTATACAATTCCAGCATTTCCCGGATGGTCTCTTCTTTTACCATTCCAAGTTGGGATATGGTTTCATAGAAACGCCCGGGAACTTTTATTTTATCCAGGTCAAAACCCTGCTGCTTCTTGAACTCATATTTTGCAAGGAATATCTCACGGCCCAATGTTTCAAGTTCGTCCCTGGTCTTTTCGATACCCACGCTTGCCAGGGCATCTATGATAGTTTGTTCACCATATACTCCTCTTGCAAAGAGACAGGCCACCAGGGAGTTGTTGATCATGCGCCAGT
>Ga0255431_1078_pt2 | contig 10842 bp, 12 predicted proteins | sample ANMaggSeSYBR02J5_FD_182633 | JGI IMG/M metagenome (GOLD analysis project Ga0255431, IMG submission 182633) | Sediment cell enrichment communities from methane seep in Santa Monica Basin, California, United Staets - ANME aggregate JGI... | ecosystem: Environmental > Aquatic > Marine > Cold seeps >... | reverse complement strand
CGCTGCATGAGCGCCCATACAATGCCAATCAGTTATCAGAAGTGCTGGAATTGGACTATAAGACGATAAAACACCATCTTAAGGTTCTTTCCAAGAACGGCGTGGTCACACTCCTGGGGGATGGCTATGGCGCAATGTATTTCTTATCACCAGTCATGGAGGGAAATTATGCGCTATTTGAAGAGATTTGGGAGAAAATTGGGAATAAATACAAGTGAACAGGTGATAATATGCAACCATCCATGTACGATCCAGTACTCATAATGAACATCAAGACGATCATAACCACGGCAAATGTGGTGCTGCTGGTTTTATTGCTTGCTATTTATGTTAGAAGTTACGCACAAGTCAAATCGAAGTTCACACTGGGTTTGATGATATTTGCGTTTCTCCTGCTCTTACAGGTAGTCACATCGACACCACACATGCATGCTGCTACACGTGGGTACCGGATGTGCGTCATCGGACCGCTTGACGTGATACCGGACATACTTGAATTTATAGCGCTCATGGTGCTCATATACCTCAGTTCGGAGTGAATTTGGGTATGACTTGTTTTTAATTCCGGGATCATGATATTTAGCAGATTCACCAATCTCTGAAGTGCTGGACGGGCTTAAAGTAAACAGCATTGATGTGATCGATGTTGCACAAAGTGGTTCCAAAAAATGAAGTTCGAACATGGACGTAGCAAAAGCTGCTTAGCTATGTTCATTTAATTTTTCATCTCATATCTCTCATTTTTCAATTATTTATTATCCGTTCATTCAGCGGGTTAAGTGGTTGTGGCAGGTTACGTGATATACTCAAGTTTGTGGCGCTTTTGCATCCCATTTTGGGCTGAATTTGGGTATGATTCTGGTGGGATTTGGACATAATTCTGGAATAATGATATTTATTGAACTTACTAATTAAGTATTGCCCAAATGGGCTAAACTCAATAAGGTGAAAACAAAATGAAAATAGGAATAATAACTGGAATACTGATCGCACTGGTCGCACTCTCCACTGGAGTTGCTGCTGCCCAGTACGGTCAGGGTGGTGCTGGCATCTGTGACAACAATGGAACATGCCCGGGATTCGTAGACGTTGATGGTGATGGTGTCTGTGATAACAACGGCAGTGGCTTGAACTTTACCGATGAAGATGGCGATGGCGTCTGCGACTACTTCGGTATCAATGGCAGAGACGATGACGGCGACGGTATCCCGAACGGACAGGATGACGATTATGAGCCGCTGCAAGATGGAAGCGGTCGCGGTAATGGCGAACAGGGTAAAGGGCGTAATCGATAAGTCTGTGTTGTATGCGTGGAATGACCACGCACTCTTTTTTTTATTAGAGATTGTCGGAAAAGTAACCAAAAAGTGCTTAAATTGAAACTGTCAATATTATTATTCCAACTGAATCATTATGCTGCGCCATGTCGAGTTTAGACCGTAAAGCTGAAATATTGAAAAATAAGGCTTTTCCGACAATCTCTATTAGATAACACATAACAGTATAAAAAATAAATCAGGTAGAAAGGTAAATTAAATGAGAAAACTTGCAGCAATGGGAATTGTGGTATTGATAATTGCCACGGCAGGCTGTATCACCCCTGACGAAAACCCTATAGAAGAAACCGGCAGCGAAACAGACGATAGGAATATGCAGCGTTCTAATGGGGATGAATGGCAGGGTATTGGACTGCAGGACGATGATGGCGATGGAATTCCGAATAAGGACGACCCTGATTTTCAGAGAAGAGTCAACCAAAGCAATAACACAGTTAATACAACCCGGATCAATGAAACAAACAATGGAATCGACGGCGGACTGGGTGTGTGAAATAACGCGTTCTTTTTATTTTATCTCGATCGCTATACCCCGCAGCTCTGCTGCGGTTGGGTGTGCCGTCGCAACGTTTGACTTGATGGTTAAAAATCTTTTAAATGTAAAGTCACTATATGCAATGGGAGCGGAATATGAAACGAAATACAATTTATCTATCAGTCTTCTGCATCACTTTATCCATGATACTTATCTGCGTGCCAGTTATGGCAGAAGGGGGAGGAGGGGGTAATGGCAGTGGTATGGGTGGTGGCGTGAATACAGACATATTCTCAATCTCGTCCGGGCTGTTATCGCCACAATTCATTCTCGGAGGACTTGTTGCATTAGCAGGACTCATCCTCCTGAGAACAACCAAAATCAATTGGAACATCCGGACACTCCTGATGTGTGCCGTCTTTGTGCTCTTCGGGGTGCTGGTGATCATGCACCAGCCAAGCCCGCTGCGGGCAGTGGTGGATCCGGTAACGGCTCTCGCAACCGGCAGTGCAATCACTCTTAAGAAAACGGCAGCGCTAATCTTCATCGGCGGCTTGTCAGTCATCGGAGCGAAACTGTTTTGCGGGTGGGTCTGTCCATTCGGGGCATTGCAAGAGATCGTAAACAGGATTCCGGCACCATCCGGAAAGAAGATAAAGCTGCCGTTCAAGATCTCAAATGGCATCAGGATTTCGATATTTGTCATCAGTTTGATCATGATTCTCGCCACAGGAAGCGACCTTTACACATACCATAACATCCTGAATCCGTTCGAGCTATTTGACTGGCATTTTGAGCTGGTGCTGGCAGTTCTGGTCGGGGTTGTGCTGATCGCATCAGTATTTGTGTATCGCCCTTTTTGCTATCTCGTATGCCCGGTCGGGCTCCTGACGTGGCTGCTTGAGTATAATAAGTATATTTCGTGTGCGCCTTGACCTGGGCAAATGCAATAACTGCAATAAATGCATTATAAAGTCGCCATGCCCGTCTGTCAAAGCGATCGTGGACGGTGATAAGTTGCGACCCGATTGCTTCGCATGTGGTGTATGCATTGACGCGTGCCCGAGGGATGCGCTGTCGTTTGGAATTGGTAAGACAAGGGCGGGCAGGAGCAGAGACCGGGAAAGTGGTGATTGATAAGTGATGCGAAAATTTAGATCATGCTGGCGGATATGAGCACACCCGGTATCACCGAATTAGTCCTGTTATCAGCCTTATCACCTGAAATTCGGGGTTTAAAGAGCTAAAAAATTCAAATAATGTAAAAACGCATACTTTATCGTTGAATGTATATTTATAGCGAAGAAATTTGTAGCCTGTATAGAGGCTGCCCCCCCAATCCAATTAAGGTAAATGTACAAATCAACATAATAATCCCAAAAAACTTAAAATCCCTAAAATCCTCTCATCTAAAAAGATGGATCCACAAAAAAACTACAATCTAACACAAAACATCCATATTTCCCTCAATTTTATCCCATACAACTATCAAATTATGCGAAATGCATGTTAAATTGAATCAAACATACTTTCACATTCTTCAATCCCCGTGTCAAAAACTCTCTTAATCCCAGATTCTGTTTAATGTTTCCAAATGGCCATTCCACAATTTCCTTTCGTTCATATATGCACCTCATTGCAAGAGCAACATAAAAGTATCTTGTTGCCTACTCGAAAAGTAGGTAGGGAGGTATAACAAACATTTCGTATGGGATGCGTTCCCGCTAAAAACCTGTTACCCTCTCATCCTTTTAATACACTAATAATTATGTTTTGGACATAAAAACAAGGCTCTTCCTGTGTTTTTAGTAGGTAGTCTAATTTTACAGTTAGTTAAAGTTTTTAAATAAAAAAAACGATGACAAGTATAACATTTTATGAAATTTCACACACCTACATAATTTAATAAATATATCTCTCGATAGCGAATTAAACAGCTAAAATAGTATGCTTAGTTTATTCTTGAGCTACCAACCTGAAATGCAGGAAGAGCCCAAATTAAAAAGTCACCTAAATGTGAGATAACTATTTGTACCAGTTAAATCATAAATTGACTGACAGCCAGTCAGTTAAAGTTAGAACATGGCCCGCATAGTAAAAAACCCGGAAACAAGACGTACCGAGATAATTGATATCGCTGAAGAACTATTCCTCAAGAGCGGATACGACGAGACTGCAGTATCTGATATCGTTAAAAAGGTTGGCGTCTCACAGGGCACGTTCTATTACTATTTTAAATCCAAGGAAGACATATTAAATACTATAATCGAGCGGTATATCTATGACATAAAAATGGGGGTAAAAGCCATAGCAGCGAAGGATGACATTAACGCCATTGAGAAGATAATTATATTTTTTAGTTTCCTTAATAATATGGATCAGGGAAAAGAGAAACTAATTGATTATTTCCATGCGGACCAGAACGTACATCTGCATGCCAGGTTTGAGAAGAATGTACCTTCGAATATCATTTCCCCATTTTGCCAGGTGATAGAAGAAGGAGTGCAGGAAGATTTCTTTGACACAAAATGTCCTGAAATGGCAACATTGTCTATCATAGGCACAACTTTTGCAATCTCCCACTGGATGTATGATCGAAATAATCGTGCTGGGAGTACAAAAAAAATCATGGCCGCCATATTCGGCCTTATCGAAAGGATACTAGGAGCAGAACCCGGGATATTCAATGAATATGCTATGAAAATGGAGGGAGCAAAATGAGCAGTAGCGACAGCAAACGTGCCATGCATTGTGAAAGTATTGCATTTATATCAGTACACAAATTAAGTAAGTTTACAATATATGATAAAGAACTGAAACTGAGGTGATCAATTGTCAGGACGAAAGATTATTCTTTTTATGGCAGTATTGATGCTGGTGTCAGTCCAGTCAGCCAACGCCGAGGACATCAATATCGTTGATGTTTATTCTGATATTGATTCGACTGATATCACAATACACTCGGATGGACATTATACGGACATAACCCTGGAGGCTGAACTGACATTTAAAGGAGATGTAGTAAAATCAAAACAGTTCCACATCGAGGAAATATCATCTGATAGTGATATAACCACGATAGCATTCTGGAACATCACAAACCCAAAAGAAGGATTCTACCGCACCATAATGACCATGTCTATGGACGGTTCGGTACTGGAAACGAAATATTCCAATTTCTCATATGGCTGGCGGGCCATGCCGGGGATATCAATTAAGGATATCGTGCCTGACTCAAGTGGTATCAGTATCATACTGGCACCATATTATACTACAAAGACCGGTACTTCAAAACCTGTGCTGACTGACATAGAATACATGCTCGTGGATGGCGATACAGTCATCTATCGCACCACGGACAGCCGGGTAACGGTATTGCAGGCCACACCCCTTTCAAAGGACTGGAATGTGCTGCTTGAGAACAATCATGATTATTCAACCAGGGTCAAGGCTCGTATCTCATCACCAGAGGATGCAGTGATAGCCCGGTCAGAAGACTTCACTTCCAAAGATGACGTTCGCATAACCGAACTGTACAGGGATGAGACCGGGGCCAGTGCAACAGTAGAGGGGTATTCTCAAGTGCCATTTGAGGGATACGTTGTGTTTACAGTAACAAAGGACGACACCATCATTGAAGAAGTACGGGAAAAATCCCCCATACTGACCAATGATGATGATGAGACCATCGAGATCATCTGGAGCCGCAAGCTTGCAGCAGGCACATACGGTTTATCCGTAGAAGTAATAGGTAACGACGGTGATATCCTGGACAGGTGGGATACGGTCATTGAGTCCGATTATGACAGTTCAGATGGCGCAACACCAGAACCCACCCCCACTGAAACACCAGGATTTAGCATAGTCCCGGCAGCCTTCGTACTGGTATTACTACATCTCGCATCAGGGCCAATGGACCGCCGTGGCGGGTGAGACAAAGTGTATGAACTGTTCATAGCTATCAGGCACCTGACCTCGCGCCGCAGGCAGACCATCTTTTCTGTACTGGCGGTCGGGCTGGCAGTTATGCTGCTCATGGTATCCCAGGCGTCAATGGTGGGTTTTACCGATGAGATATATTCAAAGATCGTTGACACGACGATGCCACATGTAACAGTTGAACCACAGGAAGGTGAAGATTACATCAATCTGTACCATAAACTCATTGAGGATATCAATGAGGTCGATGGCGTTGTGGGTATATCCCCGGTCCTTACCGGCCCGGCTACATTTGAATACAAAGACAAGAACAAGAATGTGGTCATGCAGGGCATCCGGGTTGAGGCCCACGATTCCGTTATGTATATCAATGACAATATTATCGAGGGTAATTTCAGGGACCTGGAGATTTCGCCCAACAGTGTGGTGGTTGGTGATGCCCTTGCTGAAAAACTGGATGTTGAAATTGGAGATACCATTGATGCTTCGTTTCCTGAAGCGAATCCTGCAAACCTGAAAGTTGTGGGCATCTATGACAGCGGCACATCCACGGATGAGATTCTGGCGTTTACGTCCCTGTCCACAGTCCAGGATTTTCTTGATGTGTCCAACGTGGTGAACAGCATTCTAATCCGTGTGGATGACCGGGAACGGGCACAGGCCATATCAGAGAAGATAGATGCAATGGGGCATCCTGCCTCAGGCTGGAAGGAGACAAATCCTGAGATAATTCAGACACTGAAGATAGAGGGAATGAGCAATAAGATCACACTGGGTCTTATTATCATTATAGCATCTTTCGGGATAGTCAGCACCTTGTTCATGGTGGTCATGGAGAAAACCAGAGAGATTGGTATGCTAATGGCAATGGGAGTGCCCAGAAGAAGTATTATGATGATATTTGTAATGGAAAGCGGCATCCTGGGACTGCTGGGTGCCGTACTTGGTGTGACTTTTGGAGCGGTGATAGCCATTCAGATAGGGTCCATTACCTTAGAAATGGGAGAGGATGCATACGGACGTGTCAGCACATTTCCATTTGTTGTGAGGATACAGGATGCGGTCATTATCGTATTATTCACATTCCTCTTGAACCTTATAGCGGGGATATACCCTGCCAGCCGTGCTTCAAAACTTAAGCCGGTGGAGGCAATAGGCCGTGATTGAGGGAGATTGCCATGTTTGAGCTGGATGTTGCAACAAGACATATTAAGTCACGCCGGCGGCAGACCTTATTTTCCATCATTGCTGTAGCAATGGCTGTGGGGATAATCATAGTCTTCATGTCAATGATGAGCGGTTACATGAGTATATTGATCGATTCGACAATTGAGAACCAGGCTCATATCACGATCATGCCAAAGGAGGGCGAGGATTACATACATCTCTACCACGGACTTGAGAATCATATCTATCGTCAGGAAGGTGTAGAAGCAGTCTCGTCATATTTCCAGGGTGAAGCTGCCCTGCAACACAAGCACAACGCTGAAGGGGTGCTGTTATATGGTATCAATCCTGAAGATGAGAAACGGGTTGTCAACAGGGAAAAATATATACTGGCCGGGGAGTTCACATCCCTTGAAAATCCTGGTGGCCGTATAATCCTTGGTTATAAACTGGCCAATAACCTTGATGTGGAGATGGGTGATTCTGTCAAAGCCCAGATTCCCGGGGCCAAACCCACCGATTTCACTATTACCGGCATTTTCCAGACCGGAACGCCAGTTGATGAAACAATGGCATTTACAAACATAGAGCGGTTGCAGGATCTTTATGGGGTCGGAAATGTAGTGACAGGAATGGGTGTCAGGATGTCTGATGCTTATGTTGCCGATGATCTGGCTAACGAAATTGACCGGGAGACCGGCTATGATGCCGTAAGCTGGATCGAGCAGAATGCAAAGATACTGAACATGATGAAAACTTCAGAGATGATGGTTTATGTCTTTTACATTATCATTTTCGGCATATCGGGCTTTGGTATCGCCAATGTCCTGATAATGATAGTTATGGAAAAGGTAGGTGAGATAGGAATGCTCATGGCAATGGGCACGTCACGACGGAGCATAATGCTGATATTTTTGCTGGAAGCAGGCATACTGGGTATGGTTGGCGTTATAATCGGTTGTATACTGGGATATGCCGCATCATTGGCAATTGCATCCATTGCCATACCCATACCACCCGAAATGTATTCCGGGATGAACCACCTGCCTGTAGTAATAGAGCTCAAGAACTTCATTACAGCCGGTATCTTTGCCATGGTCATTAATATCATAGCAGGTGTATTCCCGGCCCGACGTGCGTCAAAAATGGATCCGGTGGAGGCGATTTACAGTGTCTGATAAATATATAATCCAGATAAAGAACCTAACCAAGATATTCGGCAACGGAGTGGAAATTAAGGCCCTGGACGGCGTGGACCTGGATATTGTACGGGGTGAGTTCCTGTCTATTATCGGTCCTTCCGGTTCTGGCAAGAGTACACTGCTAAACCAGATCGGTATTCTTGACACACCCACCAGTGGCACAATCCTGTTGAATGGGGTTGATGTCACGAAAATGTCTGATAAGGAGCGCTCCCGGACAAGGAACAAGGAACTGGGTTTTATTTTCCAGTACCATCACCTGCTGCCCGATTTCAATGCTCTTGAGAACGTGATGATACCGCTGCTTATAAGCGGCATTAAATCATCACAGGCACGTGAGGTCGCTCGCAAGGTACTTGACGAAGTCGGGTTGGGTGACAGGATGAAACACAGGCCCAACCAGTTATCAGGGGGCCAGAACCAGCGGGTTGCCATTGCACGGGCACTGGCAAATAAACCCAGTATCGTCATCGGGGACGAGCCTACAGGCAACCTTGACTCAAAGGCCAGCGATAATATCTATGAACTGCTGCGGCAATTGAACAGTGAACACAGCCAGACCTTTATACTGGTGACCCACGACGAGGGTATGGCTGCCAAGACCGATCGCATCATCAGGCTGGTGGATGGTCGTGTTGCTGAGAATTCTGTCAATTTCGGTTAGGCAAGGCATATCACCCAAGTTTTTATCTGGTTTGTACATAATTGAGTGTCAGATGAGGCGCAAGGACAGGAAGGTATGGATACGGGATATGGCAGCAGAGCGTATAGTAAGGCTGTTCGATCTGGCAGATGAATCCTTTAATGATGACCCTGGTTTAAGCAAACGGTATGTTTTTTTAGCTCGAAGGATAGGTATGCGCCACAGGGTCCGGTTGCCACCCCATCTTAAACACAGGGTGTGTAAAGGATGCGGCACCTATTTAGTCCCTGGCGCCAGCTCTAGGGTAAGAATAAGGGGCCACCGGGTGATTACCACCTGTATGGAATGTGGTGAAAGTTCACGAAGACCTTTTTGATACATATAAAATATTAGTGTATTTTTTTAGCTCATACACAATTCTCGCCTGAGTAGTTGCTTCGGGAGGCTATCGTGATGTATGTGGAGGTCAGGGCAGTCGCATGGTCGAAAGGTTTTTGTGGAGTGGGTTAGATAATGGAAATTGCCTTAGGTTGCTGAACTTATGAAAAAAGAAATTGTTGCTAAACTAAACATAAGCTTTGAAGATGCAGCTTATCAGGAAGAAGGGATTGAATACTGGTTTGCAAGAGATTTGCAGGTCTTACTTAACTATGGTGAATGGAGAAATTTTCTTCAGGTAATTGAAAAAGCAAAAATTGCATGCGAGAGCTCTGGTCAGGACATAATTGACCATTTTGTTGACGTCAACAAAATGGTCAAATTAGGGTCAGGGAGTGAAAGGGAAATAAACGATATAATGCTCACCAGGTATGCATGTTACCTAATTGCCCAAAATGGAGATCCAAGAAAAGAACAAATTGCATTCGCACAGAGCTATTTTGCTATCCAGACGCGCAAACAAGAACTTTTGGAAGAACGAATAGAAACGATAGAACGATTGCAAGCAAGGGAAAAGCTGACGACCACAGAAAAAGAGTTTTCCAAACTTATTTACGAAAGAGGTGTAGACAACCAAGGGTTCGGAAGGATAAGAAGCAAAGGCGACAGTGCATTGTTCGGAGGACATGATACTACAAATATGAAACAGAAATTAGGCGTTCCAAAAGGAAGACCACTGGCCGATTTCTTACCCACTATCACTATCAAGGCGAAGGATTTTGCAACTGAAATTACGAATTTTAATGTTAAAAGAGATGATTTGGAAGGCGAGCCACGAATCACTGATGAGCACGTGAAAACCAATACTGAAGTGGTTCGTTGTTAGCAAAAAGCAATATCAAACCAGAAGAGCTGCCTCCTGCTGAAGATGCTAAAAAATTAAAGCGTAGGGTGGATGCGGGCAGTAAAAAACTGTTGAAAGCTTCAAAAAATATTCAGAATAGATAGTTATGTGATTCGGATATATGTGCTCATTCCATCGCCGACCTTGAACTCACGGATGTTCGCTCTTTAGAGCAGGGTTCGTGACGTTCTCCTGTATTAGATAGCTATAATAAACGGCTCCGATTCATCCTCCGCAAACGTTTCCACCAAACACCGTGCCACATAGCTGGTAACATCAACCTGATTACCATGTGTGCCTTTATCGAAGGCCACCAGTTTATCCTCATACTCCGCGCCCGTGAGCATCCTTCCTGAAATAGATCGACCCCGATTCCATCCTCACGCTGCCGGCCTGGCCCATGTTACTTTGTCCAAGTCCTCGCCCGTACTCAGCAAATCCTTCACAGGCAGCCCTTCCCTGGGTAATTGCTTCCAGAACCTCAAAAGTAGTTCTCGGCGTGCCTGTAAGCAGCAAACTCGGAGGTCTTAACACACTACTTTTGACCATCCGGATGCCAGAAGGTGTACCTGCTGCCAGTATGGGGATCGATAACGGGGTCAATGCCGCACAAAGATCACTTAATATATCCCCGAACAGGTTGGTGGGCTGTTCGACCTGGCAGAGGAATCCTTTAATGATGACCCTGGTTTAAGCAAACGGTATGTTTTTTTAGCTCGAAGGATAGGTATGCGCCACAGGGTCCGGTTGCCACCCCATCTTAAACACAGGGTGTGTAAAGGATGCGGCACCTATTT
>Ga0255431_1208_pt1 | contig 10890 bp, 14 predicted proteins | sample ANMaggSeSYBR02J5_FD_182633 | JGI IMG/M metagenome (GOLD analysis project Ga0255431, IMG submission 182633) | Sediment cell enrichment communities from methane seep in Santa Monica Basin, California, United Staets - ANME aggregate JGI... | ecosystem: Environmental > Aquatic > Marine > Cold seeps >... | reverse complement strand
TTCTCTTGCATTTGCAGTCCCAAGTGTCACATCTTGATTCACGCATGATTGGGCCACCCCGACCATCCCACAGGCGGTTTGCACGCTTTTTCATCTATGGGCCAAATGTGATTATTGGATAAAAAATTCTGTTTATTGGGTTTGTTGGGTTAAGGAGTTGAGCCTTGAGCCATTAATTCTACCGATACGGATAATCCGTCAAGCCCCTTGAGCACTTGAGTTCATTGATGGCGCAAATCACCTTTGCAGGGTTTCCTGTGACTACGGAACAGGGTGGAATATCTTTGGTGACTACGGCACCGGAGCCAACAAGGACACGCTCGCCGATGGTGATAAAAGGAAGCAGAGTGGAAAGAAGTAATACGTTATGATTGTGCTCATGACTATGCACACAAAGATTGCTATAATGCTAAGGGAAAATGCAGAAAAATAAATCTTTACCTTGATTATGAAAATGCTTTAACTTTGGCAGATGATGATATCAATGAAAACTGGGAAATTTACAGAGAGAAGTTTTTAAGAGGAGATTTTCCATGACAGATAAAAAGAGATTCCTAGAAAAAAACAGCATTCTTATTAAAGAATTTGATAGGTACGTTCTGGAACATCCTGCATTTGCGAATAAAATACCTGATAATGCTCTTGTTGTTATGCATCTCGAAGAGGATGATGAGTTTAACAACTGGGCAAAAGAAACAGCACAAAGTGTAGCTGAGAAAGATAACCCAATAGTATATGTTACAATAACTGAACTAAAACCGGTTCGTTCACGTATAGAAAAACTAAACCTTCAATTGGCGGCTTAAAATTTTACAGCTTGCTCTATATGGGCCATATGCTTCAGCTTAGAGCCATTTGGAAGTCAAAATTGGCGTTCTACAGCGCACCGAGGTTTTTCAGAAGTCTCTCTGCAATATGAACGTTGTTATAGCTCGTAGCAGATGAATTGATACTTGATATAGCCATTTATAAAGCTGGATGCGCAAGAATCAGACTAAAAAACGGTATCAATTTATCTGCTACGAGCTCTAGCGTGGTCAGTCCCAAAAATGCTAAAGAACAAGAATAGTGGGATAGTGACAACGTCCCTATTGCCGTCCCAGAAAGGAAACCGGAGTGACAGAAAGGAAGCCGGAATGGCGCTACGACCAAGTTAACGCTTATGGGAAAGTGTCCCGCTTTAAGTTGGTAGCCTTCAGAGCCAACTCTTTGTAGCTCTTGACCAGAACTATAGCAACCCAACAAGGACGGTGAATAAAGAGGGCTGGTCTATAAGCATGCAGGGTAGGCAATTATTTAAAGGAAAATTATGAAAATACCATTTGTTGATTTAACAGCACAGTATAAAGGTATTGAAGGAGAGATTGATGCAGCTATTTCGGAGGTTATCTCCAAATCCGCCTTTATCGGCGGCCCTCATGTAAAGTCTTTTGAAGCAGCCTTTGCAGAGTTTTGCAACGTCAAATACTGTGTGGGACTTGGAAATGGCACTGACGCCCTTTCCATCGCCCTTAAAGCCCTTGGCATAGGCAAAGGAGACGAAGTCATAACCACGGCTCTCAGCTTCATCGCTACATCAGAAGCCATAACCATGACCGGAGCAAGAGTAGTATTTGTCGATATCAATCTCGAAACATACAATATCAATGTCGAAAAAATTGAAGAAAAGATATCCTCAAATACAAAAGCCATCATACCCGTTCATCTTTACGGGCAACCGGCAGACATGGATCCTATTCTAAAGATAGCAACAAAGCACGACCTGAAAGTGGTGGAAGACGCTGCCCAGGCGCACGGAGCTGTCTACAAAGGACAGCAAATCGGCTCAATCGGAGATATGGCATGCTTCAGCTTCTATCCGGGAAAGAATCTGGGGGCTTATGGCGATGCGGGCGCTATCGTGACAAATGACGAAGATTTGGCTGTAAAAGCAAGAATGATTGCCAACCATGGCAGAATTGATAAGTACAACCATGAAATAGAAGGGGTTAACAGCCGTTTGGATGGTCTTCAGGGAGCGATTCTGGAGGTAAAATTAAGGCGCCTTCCGGACTGGACAGAGAGCCGCCGAAAAAATGCTTATCTATACAATGAATACCTGAACAATACAGAGCTTATCACACCGACGGAAATTGACAATGTTAAGGCTGTTTATCACCTTTATGTCGTAAGGGTGAAAAAAAATCAGCGAAAAGAACTTCAGGAAGACTTGAAGTCAAAAGGCATTTCTACAGGTATCCATTACCCCATCGCCCTCCCTAACTTGAAAGCATATGAATACTTGAATCACATTGAAGATGACTTCCCGGAAGCAACCCAGGCCTCCCGGGAGATTCTCTCTCTCCCGATTTTCCCGGAATTACAACAATCGCAAATAGAATACATAACAGAAATTATTTCTGCCTTAGGAACGGGGACGAAATAACTTCCCCCAAGTAGGCGCATAGATTTGGGTTAAATTTGTTCGATCTCAAATCACAAGCATTTTTGCCCTTTGAGCTTTCACCTTTCAGCTCGTAGATCAATTAGCTTGGTCCGGCCTCAAGGTCGTTTGAAAGTAATAAGTCAACGTAGTCAAGGATGTCCCCCAACTTTTACAAAAAATACTTTTCGGATCTTCATATCATTTATTAAACTCATCATATATATCGCACCCCTGTCATTTCTGATAGGTTACAGGGCATTGGCAGGTTAATACCCTATCAAGCATTGACATTATAAAATCTCATGTGGTAAGTAGAATATTATGAAGAAAAGAATAATTATTATTATTATTTCAGTTCTGGTTACAGTGTTAACAATACCATCTCTTCTGCTTGCCGTTGAGAGGGCACCAAGGATAAGTGACAGGGAAATAGTAGAAAGACTTACAAGATTGGAAGAAGGTCAGAAGCATCTTGATAAACGGTTTGACGGTGTCGATAAACGGATTGATGACCTTCGTTCTGAGATGAACAGTCGTTTTAATATCCTTCAGTGGATGTTGGGGCTTTTTATTACAATTGCTCTTGTAATACTGGGATTTGTGCTTCGTATGCAGTGGCAGATGCAAAGAAGACAAACTCGTATGGAAACATCTCTTGAAACATATAAAGATGAACTTGCCTTCCTAAAAGGACTTATAGAAAAATTTCTCCCTCCCAAAGGTGCGCTTTAATCTTATTTCAGCGAGTTCTCGTCATCCTTTATTTTGCCATAAATAGACAAAATCGTCATTCCCGCCCGCGGCTGAGAAAAACAATTCGAAATTATTTATTCGTCCAAGCCTCCGAGCCTCCCAACAACCTTTAACTGGATAGTATAGGAATTTCCATTTTATGCATAATGAATTCGGTATGATATAGTAGATTGGCAAAAAGTGCCTAAAATGAGCTAAAGTGCCTAAAATGCCTAAAGTTGTGGTACGCCTTCGGCGTGCTAATTGATAATATATGAATAGAAACTGTTACACTTTTTTTATGCATTAATGACTCAAGAAATCTTTATATAAAATGGCAGAATACCTTAACTTTAGGCATTTATGTTCGCACCGAAGGTGCGCTAATTTAATGGCAAATTCTTTATGTCGGAGTGTGAGATTAAGAAAATTACTGATAAACAAATAGACGTCCGAGTAGTACCTTGAAAGAGCTGTTGCTTATGACAAAACAATCACACGACCACAATTTCAAAGCCAGGAACCCAAAAAGCACAAACTCTTTGATCCGAACCTCGCATTAGACATGCCGATTCTGTTTTCTTTTGAGAATCATCAAGTACTTTTGTGGCTGGTCGAGTTTCAGGAAGATAAGGCAAAGTTTTCAATTTATAAACTGTTGCGTTATACATGATTATCGGCTGAAATGATAAGCTGCGAAATATAAATGTCCATCAATTAAGGACGAATTCGAAAAATACACTAATTGAGAAAATAAAATTTCAATAAAACCGCCTTTTGATCAATGCTTTCGCTTTGTCAACACGCTAAAATCATATCAAAAAAATGGTAAAGGGACATTTATATTACGCTAATTCGAATTTAGCCGATAGTCATGTTTTAGAAAAAAAGAAAAGCATAAAATATTTATTCCGAATCCTCACGGAGGTAAAGATATGTACGGAAAACCGTTGTTTGTGCATGCCGAGTGGGACGAAGTTGCACGTGTATGGGTGGCCACCAGCGACGATGTGCCAGGCCTATCCACTGAAGAGGATAATTTAGAAGGCCTAATCGAAAAGCTGAAAGTAATGATTCCGGAACTTCTTGATGTTAATGAAGCAAAAGGGGAACGGGAGGTGCCCTTCGAGCTCTTAACCCGCCGCTTTGAGATCGCGCAACGCACGAGTCGCTGATGCCCTCTTTCACGCCAAAGTTAAAACAACTTTTGCGAGATGCGGGATGCTCTTTCAAACGTCAAGGCAAGGGGGATCACGAGATATGGTTTAGCCCGATAACCGGCATCAGATTTGTGGTTGACAATTCAATTAAGTCCAGGCATACGGCCAACGCTGTCCTCAAGCAAGCAGGGTTACCTAAAAAGTTCTGACTTCTGAAGCTTATTCCTCTGGAGCGGCTAATTAATATCCTGCTAATCCTACTTGCCCGCATCTGGAGGGTTAATCCTGTCAAAAGAAAAAAGGAAATTGCCCAAAGGGTATGGACATGCACAATAGATTAGCCACAGCCCCACACAGAGTTACACAGACTTTTCGCATTGGCCTGTGGGAAAAAACTTGTCGGTGTCTTTCTGTGTGCGTCTGTGGCCAAAACTATTGCCAGATTTTTGAGGTATAGGTTATGGATGATATGAAGAAAAGAATAATTATTATTTCAGTTCTGGTTACAGTGTTAACAATACCATCTCTTCTGCTTGCCGTTGAGAGGGCACCAAGGATAAGTGACAGGGAAATAGTAGAAAGACTTACAAAATTGGAAGAAGGTCAGAAGCATCTTCGTTCTGAGATGAACAGTCGTTTTGAGGCGATGGATAAGAGGTTTGACATCCTTCAGTGGATGTTGGGGCTTTTTATTACAATTGCTCTTGTAATACTGGGATTTGTGCTTCGTATGCAGTGGCAGATGCAAAGAAGACAAACCCGTATGGAGACATCTCTCCAGCCCCTTTGCTAGGGCAATTGTTGAATCTTTTTGAAGTAACCGCACATGTCCAAAAATTTCTATGATCTATTAGTCCGATCGAATTCGTAATGACCTCCAACTGTTCCGGCGAGGTATACAAAAGCTTGATGATTATGGTTACTCGGAATCTATAAACATCAAAGAAGAAATACGGCCCAACAAACAAGCTATCAGGCAAAAATCGTCCTCGTCGATAGGTTGGTTCTATATCAGGAAAGGAGGACAGTTCATGGAACAAACAAGTGATTGTCAAGGGGAGATAAAAAACATAGCAAAAATGCTTCCGCCGAAGAAATTGAGAGAAGTTTTAAATTTTATGGAGTTCCTTTATCAGAAGGAGAAAGGATTTGATTATACCGGAGTAGAAAATAGCGCTGAATATGTTCGAAGGCTGCGAGAAAAACAGTCATTTACTCAAGACGGTCAACAAAAAGATGGGCGCGAATTTCTGAAGGAACTTATTGAGTGGCAAAAATCAAACTCTTAATAGATACTGATATTTTTATAGATTACCTTAAGGGCATATCAGCAGCAAAAGTGCTTTTTAGATCCACGGATATTGATATTTATTGTTCTGTTCTGACTAAAAAAGAACTCTTGATCAAACCCGGTTTAAAGGATTCTGAGAGAAAAAGAATTGTCAGCATTTTCAAGAGGTTGAAGACTTTAAGGCTTGATTCGGATATCTCGCTTAAGTATTCCGATTTGCTAGCAAAATACCATGACAACGGCCTTCAACCACCTGATGCTATAATCGCAGCTACTGCCTGGTCAAAAAAATTACCACTCCTAACAAGAAATTGGAGGCACTTCAGGTATATTGAAGAGATAAAGCTTGCCCCGATTTACGAGCAAACTTGAAAAGCAGGTAAAGTAATGCGCGCTCATGCAGCATAATCTCCTTCATTTCAGACTTCTGACCTCTGATTTCTGAACCTTATATCGTCTGCGCATGTCTGTTTACCCCGTGGAATGTTTACTCCATGGAATGTGAAGCTTATTTCTCTGGGCGGCTAATTAAAATCCTGTAAATCCTGCCTGCCCCGTAACTCCGGCAGATGGTACTGGGGTAAATTCTGTCAAAAGAAAAAAGGAATTTGCCCAAAGGGCATGATAGTTTTTAATCTGTCAAGTCGACAGATTAAAGTGTCCGCGTTAGTCTGCGTCTGTCCGCGGCTAATTTTAAACTGCGATGATAAATGTTCATAACAAAGGGAACGACCATGTCATTGATTAAAATAGAACCAGCTTTGAAAGATATGATCCACAGCCTTGGATATGATCCGGAGATGGAAGCAGTCAAAATTTTCAATATGGGATTGAAAGAGATCTTGCGAGAATGCGAGGAAGAAATTCTGAAGCTGGAAATCAAATACGGCATGTCTTATGAAGGATTCAAATCAAAGTTAGATTCAGGACAACTCGGAGATCCATTTTCCTATCCACTGGAAAAAGATGCCATGCTATGGGAGGATCTTATAACCGAGAAATGGATTCGCTTGTGATCTCCCTGGATGTTCTTAGAGATAAGTTATGCAGTTTGTTCAAGAAACAATTTCCTGTCGCAGAGATTAGTATCAATAAACGACGGTCTGCCATACTCGAAATCAGAATATTCTTTACTTCTGAAGTATTCATGGAATCGTACGTCAATGGGATAACAGGTAAGAAAAGCTTTGCATTGGTGGAAAAAGGAAAACGTATTTGGGGTTATGACAATTATCGGTATTGGCATCACCACCCAATTGAAAAGCCCGAAAATCATATACCGTACGACGAACCATCTCAATTTGCCCAAAGGGCATGACAAATAATATCCGGCTATGTCGGCCGGATATCGTCTGCGTTGGTCTGTCTGCCCCGTTAAATTCCGAAGGACCATTTATCTGGGGCGTCCGTCTGCGACTAAATCACAAGGAGTTAAACAATAAAATGACAATCAACGAAATTACTTACATAATTAACGGGGCAATATTTGAAGTAAATCGAATCCTCGGTCCTGGCTTCCTGGAAAAGGTATATGAGAAAGCCCTGCTTATTGAACTTCGGGAGCGTGGATTAAAAGCTGAAAACCAGGTTCCAATTAATGTGAAATATAAAGGCGCAGATGTCGGAGAATACATTGCAGATTTGTTGGTTGAAGATAAAGTTATAGTAGAACTCAAAACCGTCGAAAGCTTGACAAAAGTACATGAAGCCCAGTTATTAAATTATCTGCAAGCAACAGGGATAAAGATAGGCTTATTAGTTAATTTTAAAAACCAAAAGGCAGAAATTAAGAGAATGGTCCTAAATTTGCCTGAAGGGCATGATAGTTTTTCATCTGTCAAGTCGACAGATGAAAATGTCCGCGTTTGTCCGCGTCCGTCCGCGGCTAATTAATATCCTGCTAATCCTGCTTGCCCGCCTTCGATAATTAACAAATGCCTAGGCATAGGGTAAGTTATTAAAAATGAAAATTTTTATCAAAGCCCGACATATTTAGGAAAAAAGAAAAGCATAAAATATTTATTCCGAATCCTCACGGAGGTAAAGATATGTATGGAAAACCGTTGTTTGTGCGTGCCGAGTGGGACGAAGTTGCACGTGTCTGGGTGGCCACCAGCGACGATGTGCCAGGCCTATCCACTGAAGAGGATAATTTAGAAGGCCTAATCGAAAAGCTGAAAGTAATGATTCCGGAACTTCTTGATCTTAATGAAGCGAAAGGTGAACGGGAGGTGCCCTTCGAGCTCCTAACCCGCCGCTTTGAGATCGCGCAACGCACGAGTTGCTGATGCCCTCTTTCACACCGAAGTTAAAACAACTTTTGCGAGATGCGGGATGCTCTTTTGAACGTCAAGGCAAGGGGGACCACGAGATATGGTTTAGCCCGATAACCGGCATCAGATTTGTGGTTGACAATTCAATTAAGTCCCGGCATACGGCCAACGCTGTCCTCAAGCAAGCAGGATTACCTAAGAAGTTCTGACTTCTGAAGCTTATTCCTCTGGGGCAGCTAATTAATATCCTGCTAATCCTGCTTGCCCGTCTCTGAAGAGTTAATCCTGTTTAATAAAAACAGAAACTTATAAACTAATGAACGAAAGTGTTCAGGAATTTCCTTGTCAAATATTTCAAAAAAACTGTACAAGTTCAACTGTATATTTTTTTTGATAGGTGAACCGTTACAAATCCTGTCCCGTGAGTTGGCTTTTATAGCTGCTCAACGCGGGCTTGACGAGATAACGGTGCTTGCTCAAGCCGTTTGTGAGGGGGATACATGCGTTCTACCGTGACACTATAATTGAGGCATATCTGTCTGGTAGCATTTCACGTGAGCACGTGCTGAAGGAACTTGGTACAGGAACATTGGAAGAAGTTGAATATCAGCGTGATGCTCTGAAGGGCGATGTTACCTGGTGTTTCGGAAAGGAGTTCAGGTAATAGTTCAGCTATTTTTTTGACAGGATAAACAGGATTGACGGGATAGATTAGCCACAGACCCACACAGAGTTACACAGACTTTTTGCATTGGCCTGTGGGAAAAAACTTGTCGGTGTCTTTCTGTATGCGTCTGTGGCCAAAACTATTGCCAGATGCAACGAAGCAATAAAGCGCAAGGCATGAAAGATTGGTTTCATGTATAGAGATCAAAATTCCCTGAAAGCCAACATTCAATTTTTGTTTCTCGGGAGACAAAGTTTTGTGACGCAAGTTGATCTTTCGAATATCATAGGAGAAAAAGATGGCACATTTTTATGACCGCGAAAGAGAAGAAAAAGAGCTGGGAATTATTTTCGAAGATGAGCCGAACCTTGTCCATTTTGTTTACGGCCCGGCAAACTCAGGCAAGACATCATTGCTGGTAAGGGCACTTAATTCATTGCCGCAGGACATGGTACCATTCTACATCAACCTCAGAGGGCGGGATGTAAGCACCACAGGGGAGTTTTTGAACTGTCTTTTCAAGATTGACAAGAAGAGTCTTATAGATAGTGTTAAGGAATACATCAGGGATATAACTGGGGAAGGGGCCGATGCCTTTGCCAGATTGACCGGCATACCCATACCCAGACGAATATTTGATCCTATTTTCAAGGAAAAGGATAAAGGAGACGATGCCTTTGCGTATCTGGAGGAGTTTTTCCATGGATTGGTGGAGAGTGCTCAACGACCTGTTTTTGTTCTTGATGAACTGCAGATGATCAAAAAAATAGCGAATGCTGCAGGTAGGCCATTGCTGAACAAATTGTTCAATTTCATGGTGCGAATGACTAAAGAGACCCATCTTTGTCACTGCATGGCGGTCACCAGCGATTCTCTGTTTGTTGAGGAGATCAGTGGGAATGCCAGACTGGAAGGACGAAGCAGATGCTTTTTGGTTGATGATCTGGAAAAAGAGAGAGCGCTGATGGTTTATGATGAATTCGGGTTTAAAAACAATGAACTTGTCTGGAACCATATTGGCGGCAAGATAGGGGATATGGTGCGTCTCAAGGTTGAATTACGCTTGGGGCTTTCTGAAGAAAACGGTTTGAAGCGTATGCTAAAGGATACGACAAGCAGACTTGAGGATATTTTGGAAGAGGCAAAAGAGGGATTTCTACAGATTGAACACAGAGGCAGGAATATCACACTTGCTGTGGAAAAAATCGAAGAAGCGCTGGCCCTGTTTGTTCCTGAGAGTAGCGTGGTAAAAGGTAAAATTTCATCAACGTATAGGAACTTTTTGATAAAACAGAACCTGTTATTTCTGGATCCTGTTAGAGGCGTAGTTTGTCCCCAGAGCCAGTTGGTGCGATTGGCTATTAAAGAGTTGACAAAAATGCCAGGGTAAACCAATGAGTTTATGACTTACGCCCGCTCCGTTAAATTGCTCTTGCTTTTATTTATCTGGGACGCGGCCCCAATCATTTTCTCCCAATATTGTCCGAAGGACATGACGTGAATCACCGGCCAGGTCGGCCGGGGATTCGTCCGTGTGTGTCTGCGTGTGTCCGCGGCTAATTTAAAATAAATTTAAAAAAGGAAATTTAGCCGCGGACACCCGCAGACAAGCGCAGACTTTATTTTCCCCGAAGGGCACGATAGTTGTTTCTCTGCCAGGTCGGCAGAGAAAAGTGTCCGCGTCCGTCTGCGGCTAATTATATCCTGCTAATCCAGTCGCAGAGAGCCGAATTAATTAAACGTAGGAAATAATGTTTATGGAAGCAGTTCGAGTTCAACAAATCGTTGCGAAAGATGGTGAGGTTTTGGTCAGAGGGATGCCTTACAAAAAGGGCCAAGTTGTTGAAATTATCGTGTTGCCTCAACCCATGAGAACCACGCCACGTGTACACTTAACTGTATGTAAGTTGCGAGAGTCAGGGTTGATTGGTCTGTGGAGAGATCGTTATGACATTCGAGACAGCGCAGGCTACGCTCGTCGATTGAGGGAACAAGCTCAAAAGCGCGGAGACATCGACTATGATTTTACTGGATAGTGATGTGATGATCGACTTGTTGCGTCAGTATCCACCAGCAATGAGGTGGTTCGACGCTCTCAATGACGAAGAAGAGCTGCTCTTACCTGGGTACGTCGTAATGGAACTAATTCAAGGTTGCAGAAACAAAGCAGAGCAAGAAAAAGTGCAGCGTGTGTTGGCCGACCTACGGGGTAGTGTGGCCCGCGCCTGTGGATTGTGACGAGGCGCTCAGCGTTTTCACAGAGTATCATCTCAGTCACAATGCTGGACTGCTTGATGCGCTCATCGGTCAAATAGCTGTAGCATTGAGAGTACCATTGTACA
>Ga0255431_1207_pt1 | contig 10893 bp, 11 predicted proteins | sample ANMaggSeSYBR02J5_FD_182633 | JGI IMG/M metagenome (GOLD analysis project Ga0255431, IMG submission 182633) | Sediment cell enrichment communities from methane seep in Santa Monica Basin, California, United Staets - ANME aggregate JGI... | ecosystem: Environmental > Aquatic > Marine > Cold seeps >... | reverse complement strand
TGTGCAACGGAAGCAAAAAACATGATTGCATTCGTCTTATTAAGTGGTGGACGTGACAATTTCTAACGTCGTCAATGAAAACTCCTTTGCGTTGATCGTTGACAACAGATTCATACCACACGAGATTATGCAAAACATTGACAAAGGCATAGCGCATCCTCGTAGTTGAATCTGTGTACCTTTGCAGATTGCTACCATCGGATTTTTCTCTGTTATCTTGCAGACGTAGCAGAACAGTCCAGATTCGGCAATAATCGTGTTCCTATGTAGCGGCTGTCAAGGTTCCATAAAAAAGGCTGCCATGAAAGCAGCTCACAACAACGGAGTGGACATAGTAACCGAGGGTAGCGGTAACCTTGCGGGAAGAATGCATCTCGCCTCACAGATAATCGCGGTGCTGACCGGCACCGTGGGCCGTGCAAGCAAACGCAGTTTGATTGTACGGTTCACGGTGTCCGGTCGAGTACCTTGTTCCGGCGCGTAGCGCCGGGACAAGGTGCTCGACGTAGTCAGCACCGCGATTCCAGGCGGCGCAGCCGCCTGGAACGTACGTATCACCTGCGCCCAAAGCCAATGATGACTTGGTAAGAGCGACTTTTTATACAGACTGCGCAAAAGTAAAAAACGGCTTGGCTTTGGGCGTCAGAGTGAATGCGATTGTTGGGCGATAGATCCAAATGATGCAACTGCTTCAATCTTAGATAACTCGTCCTTCATCCTATGTTCAACATACCACAAATCATATGCTTGCTGCATGCGCAGCCAGAGACCTGGCCCATTGCCAGCAAACATGCCAATGCATTGTTGGGCGGCTTTTTACACAAAAGGCGAGTTTCTCAACAAAATACCAGCATGACTCTATTGTATAGTGGCTCTTTTGTCGTCAAGAAACACAATTCACGCTCGGTCACCTGCTGCCATCAGTGCCCGTTCTGCTACTTCCGGCAGCTTAATAGGTGCAAACATTGATGCCGGATAGAGATAGCCATCAGGTTCTGACTTGTCCTCGTCAATAACGCGGAGCATGTTATGCGGCTTCGCGTTCACATCTGGCAGCGTGTAGTACACTTTGCCCAGAATCAGACTTGCCGGATTATTTTCGTTGTCAATACAGATCACGAAATCACTCATCGAATCACTCTCTTAATTTTGAAATCCTTACGACCTATGCCGTGTGCTTCAAACCAGTGTATCTCAGCTTCACAAATTGTGCCATCTGTAAGTTGCACTGTTGCTATGCCCTTTATCTTCCGCCAGCGGCCTTTGCCATAAGTACGTTCCAGATAACGCCGGATGTACACGCCCCGACCAGTTGCAATTGTCTCAATGTCTTCGATTCCGCTAAGAATCTCGAATTCTATCATCGTCATCCATCACCGTTCACGTCCGCAGTCTGCTCAGTTCAGCACGCATTCTTTAGTCATGTGCCGCCCAATCGCGGTGCTGACCGGCACCGTGGGCCGTGCAAGCAAACGCAGTTTGATTGTACGGTTCACGGTGTCCGGTCGAGTACCTTGTTCCGGCGCGTAGCGCCGGGACAAGGTGCTCGACGTAGTCAGCACCGCGATTCCAGGCGGCGCAGCCGCCTGGAACGTAAAGCTCACCAGCACCAAAAGCTAATGATGACTTCGCATAAGCTAAGTTTTACACTGATATAGCAAATGTAAAAAACGCGCGGGCTTTTGGTGTCCGGTGGAGCGTCTTGTTATCTGTTTTCTCATGCTTTTCGCCACAGGAGACAGGCCACGCGAAATAGGGTGAATTTCACGCTATGCTCTGCCACGAACTCGGCGAGGAAATCCTACTGCAACTTATTAGCCTCATCTAGTCTTGTCAGAGCTTCTTCCATCGTGATCATTTCCTCTCTCGCCATACCACTGAAAAGCTTGTCGTTTTTCCTGAAGCCCAGCATTTCCTTGTACAAAAATTTCTTGAGCCAATGCACTTTGCAGGCGGCCTGCCAAGTTATATTCCAGTAGGAAGGTTTTGTCCCCCGACCTACGGCGGATCGTAGCAACAATATGGGCTTCGTTCCACTCAAGGAAGTCAAAAAGGCCAATGACGGTTAGATTCTTGAGGTCTGTAGCCAAAATTGAGGACACTCTTCTCATACGGACAGCGCAGGCACACATGATTCGATAGCGAGCAGATAAGAACAGATGCCTCAATCACGAACTCTGGTACCAAGCCTCAACAAAGGTTCGGCAAAGGAGTCTTCTGGTTCATCCCTACTTCCCACAAGGTCACCGCTACCTACGATTAGTATGTCTGCTCCGTTGTCGTGAGCTACTTTCATGACGGCCTTTTTTGTGAAACCTTGACAACCATTGCATAGAAATGCGATTATTACCAAATCTGGCCGATTCTACTACGTCTGCAAGGTGGCAGAAAATAATTCTATGGTAGCAGTTTGTCGGACATACATATATTTGACTCTGAGTACCGCATTGCCAATATTTTGCATAATCTTGTGTGACATGAATTCGTTGTCAACAGTCAACGCAAAAAAGTTCATTGACGACGTAAACAAAAACGTAGGAATTGTCACATCCGCCACCGAATGAGATAATACAATCATACTTTGCTCCTGTTGCGAAAAGACAATATAATCGCTTGGCAGGAAAAATGCGAAGAATGCATCTTGTGCAACGGTGCATGTTGCATTCCTCACAGATAATCGCGGTGCTGACCGGCACCGTGGGCCGCACAAGCAAACGCAGTTTGATTGTGCGGTTCACGGTGTCCGGTCGAGTACCTTGTTCCGGCGCGTAGCGCCGGGACAAGGTACTCGACGTAGTCAGCACCGCGATTCCAGGCGGCGCAGCCGCCTGGAACAAGTGATTATATAGTTTCCTGATATCTACCATGATCTAAAACAGTTGACAACGGATTTCCTCCCATGATATGCTGTTTCTAACAGGATATCATTCATCCATGCGTGATAAACAGCAAACAGGATAACCTCACTATGATTCAAATTGCTGCCGATCTTGCCAAGCGGTACACTTCTTTTATAGAACAAAAGGGTGTGGAGACTGACCAGCATCAATATTATATTAAATGGTTGCGTTATTATCTTGATTTTTGTCCTAAATACAAATTCAAGCCTCAAAATAAAGAGAGCCTTTCTGCCTTTCTTGAAAAACTTAAAGAAAAAAAGCAGGCTGAAAGTTTGAGGAAGCAGGCGCATCATGCAGTCTCACTTTTTTATGAGATGGACCATCTTTCCGGCAGAAAAACTATGAATGGTACATCCAATGGCAAAAGCGTCACATATAGACGCACTGAGCCAGACTTTTCTTCTCATACTAAAAAAGTGGCGTTTAATCAAGCAGTTTTCTCTGGTCGTAAAATAATACCTCAGACCAGTAAACCAGGTTCTGACACCAAAATGGCGCCCGGACAGAGCGGAGCTGACTGGACTGAGGTATTCAATGAGTTGAAAAATGCCGTCAAGATGCGGCATTATTCTCCCAAGACCTTAAAAACATATTCGGGCTGGGTTCGCAAATTGCAAACTTACACTAAAAGCAAAGATCCGCGCCTTGTATCTGTTGATGATGTAAAGGCTTTTTTAACCTGGCTGGCTGTTGACCAAGGCGTCTCCGCGTCTAGCCAGAATCAGGCCTTTAACGCGCTGTTATTTTTGTTCCGTAATGTTTTTAAAAAAGAATTCGGAAAGGTTGATGGTATTGTTCGTGCTAAGAGAAAGCCATATATACCTGTTGTCTTATCCCGGGAAGAGGTCGATCGGGTTATTGGGTTTATGAAATATCCCCATAAGCTTATTATCAGCCTTATGTATGGTTGTGGCCTTCGTATTTCCGAATGTCTTTCGCTTCGTGTGCATAACTTTAATTTTGATATGAGAATACTCACCATCCATAACGGCAAGGGGCAAAAAGACCGCACCGTTCCCATACCCGAAGTGCTTATGGATGAGTTGAGGGCGCAGCTTGAACGGGTCATTGATCTGCATGAGCGTGATTGTGAAGAGGGATACGACGGTGTATTCCTCTATGGATTACTGGAGAAAAAATATAAGAATGCCTCCAGGGAATTGATATGGCAATGGTTTTTTCCGGCCAAGGAATTAACCCTTATTCTGGAGAACAAAGAGCGCAGGCGCTATCATATTCATGAAACTTCTCTGCAGAAGGCACTCAGAAAGGCGGTGAAAAAGGCAAAAATTCCAAAACGAATTACCTCCCATACCTTTCGTCACAGTTTTGCCAGCCACCTCTTGCAGGCTAATTATGACATTCGTACCATTCAGGAATTATTGGGGCATAGCGATGTGCGAACTACAATGATTTATACACACACGATTAAGAGTCAGACTATTAAAGAAGCTAAAAGTCCTCTTGATTTTTAGTCAGATATATATGGGAACTAACTTAGAGGCTATTTCAGTAGGCGACTAAACGCGACCCAAAAGGCCCGTTGGAAGGGCACGAACCATGTGTGCATGGCCTACTGAAATAGGCTCTTATTAAAAGGGACATTTCAGGTAATTTCTATGAATTCACTTTTTTTGGCTGCCGGCGTAGCTGCTTTATATATAATTGCTTATCACACTTACGGAAAGTTTCTTGCACGAAAGATTTTCAAGCTGAACCCTGAAGCTGTCTGTCCCAGCAGAGAATTCCAGGATAACGTTGATTTTGTTCCCACCAGGAAACAAATTCTGTTCGGACACCATTTAACATCCATCGCAGGTACAGGACCGATCGTAGGTCCCGCAATCGCTATTATCTGGGGCTGGGTACCTGCATTAATATGGATACTTATAGGCTCAATTTTTATGGGAGCCGTACATGATTTTGGAGCGCTTGCAGTTTCTCTGCGCAATCAAGGCCGAAGTATTGGCGATATTTCCTCAGACGTTATCAATCAAAGAGTACGCACTCTTTTTTTACTCATAATCTTCCTGGAGCTTTTAATTGTTGTAGCAATTTTCGGAGTAGTCATAGCAGTCGTTTTCAACATGTATCCCCAGGCTGTAATTCCTGTATGGCTTCAGATCCCCATTGCCGTCTGGCTTGGACACATGATTTATAAAAAAGGCGCTCCCCCGCTTCCAATGAGCATTATCGCCGTAACACTGATGTATCTTACCATGATAATGGGCGCCCATTTTCCTGTTAAGATGCAGGCCATTTTCGGCATAAACCCGGTAGCCCTGTGGGTAGTTATTCTGCTTGGTTACGCCTATATTGCATCCATACTGCCTGTTCAGACTCTATTGCAACCTAGAGATTATATTAACTCTCACCAGTTAATCATTGCCATGGGTTTACTGGTTATCGGCATTATTATTGCAAAACCGATTATGGTGGCACCTGCGGTTAATCTTATGCCTAAGGGAGCACCGCCTGTTCTGCCCATGATTTTTGTAGTAGTTGCATGCGGCGCTATTTCGGGCTTCCACTCTTTAGTCTCGTCAGGCACTTCATCCAAACAGTGTGAGAATGAAACAAACTCGCTTCCTATAGGTTTTGGCGGAATGCTTATGGAGGGTATGCTTGCCGTTCTTGTCCTGATCGCATGTGGAGCAGGATTAGCCATAGGCATTAGCAAGGGAGGAGAAACATTTATCGGAGCAGCAGCCTTTGCCCAGCATTACTCCAGTTGGACTGCCGCTGCCGGCTTAGGATCAAAGATAGGTGCATTTGTAACCGGCTCAGCTAATATGATTGAAAAAATCGGCATTCCATACGATCTGACAATTACAATAATGGGTGTGTTTGTAGTTTCTTTTGCCGCAACCACCCTTGATACCGCTACCAGATTACAGCGCTACATAATTTCCGAATTAACCATTGCCTGGAAAATGCCGGTTTTTGCAAGAAAACATCCAGCTACTATTATAGCAGTTGGAACTGCACTTGCTCTCGCATTTTATAACGGCAGCGGCAAGGGAGCACTTGCTCTATGGCCTTTGTTTGGATCAGTTAATCAGCTTCTGGCGGGTCTGGCCCTTCTTGTAATCACTGTATATCTTGCCCGTAAAAAGGTTCAAATCATATATACCTTGATTCCCATGGTATTCATGCTGGTTATAACAGGATGGGCTATGACCGTCAATCTTAACAAATTTTTTATTACTTCAAACTGGCTGCTGTTATGCATCGGACTGGCGGTTTTTCTCCTTGAAATATGGATGGTAGTCGAAAGTACGCTGGTTTTGAAAAAACTCATCCGGAACCGTCCTCCAACGATCCTGAAATGAAAAATGCCCAACTATGCATAGAAACTTCAAAATTATAATAGAATATGACGGCAGCGCCTATCATGGCTGGCAAAGGCAGAAACATCTGCGCACAATTCAGGGAGAAATTGAAAAAGCGCTGCTGAAAATGACGGGCAATAAAGTTATCCTGGCAGGCTCCGGCAGAACTGATGCAGGGGTTCACGCTTTTGGCCAGGCAGCTAACTTTCATTGCGATACGGCCATGTTGTCGGAAGTATTTTATAAAGGGTTAAACAGCCTCTTGCCGAACGATATTGTAATAAAGGAATGCAAGGAAGTTGATGAAAAATTTCATGCTCAATATGACGCAAAAAACAAAATGTACAGCTACAGAATATTAAATTGCCATACACCTGCTGCTATTGGCAGACAGTATGCATGGTTCATTCGAAAAAAACTTGACTTGCATGCTATGCAATCATCTATTTTTCATATAACGGGCATGCATGATTTCAAGGCATTTGAAGGAACAGGAAGCCCAAGATCGCATACGACAAGGAATGTTTTGAATGCAACGATTGAGCAAAAGGATACAAACTGTCTTTACATTGAAATAGAAGCAAATGGATTTTTGAAACATATGGTGCGCAATATTGTAGGTACTCTTGTAGATGCAGGGCTTTGCAAAATTACACCCGATGACTTCAAACAAATATTTATTTCAAAAAATCGCAATAACGCCGGCGCTACAGCGCCTCCACATGGTCTTTTCCTAATGCATGTTAACTATTAGGTAGGGGCTAATCTTGTATTTCCCCTCTAATCAGTCTAATCAGGGCGATCACAAGGATCGCCCCTACTATTTTTTCGCCTTATTCTTTATCTTCTGTACCTGCTCATTGTAAAAAGAAATTACTTCTCTCCTGTTCAGCATTCCGACAAGAATACCATGGTCATCATCTTTAACCACAGGAAGGCTGTCTATATTTTTTATGGTAAACTTTCGAAGTACTGAGTTAAGATCTTCTGAAGCTGTAGCTACAATTATATCGGATGTAGCAATATCCTGCATTACAACAAGCTGTTCGATTTCCTGTGAGAAAAGTACCTCCCTGATATCAGTACTGGAAAATATTCCAACAAGTCTTTCATCTTGATCCATAACAGGGAAATAATGCTGCTTTGTTTTTGAAAAAAGTTTCTTAAAATCCAAAAAAGGCATGTTCTGATGGATCATATCTACCTTTTTTATAAGGTGCATTAAATCCTTCACCTTAATCATTTGCAGAATATCTACAAAAAAATCTCCTGCATGTGCCGGAGAATCTATCTTGCTTTTTACCTGCTTTTCATAAATAGTCCATTTTTGAGCTACAAGATAAGACACAGAGCAAACGAGAAGGCTTGGCAAAAGAAGATGATAAGAATTGGTCATCTCGCTTACAAATATAATAGTTGAAATCGGAGTATTTGAAACAGCCGTGAAAAAGCCGGCCATACCTACAATTACAAAGGCTCCGGGCTGGGTTACAACTGCCGGCATAATTTGATTGAAAATTTTTCCGACCACACCGCCGACTGCACCACCGATTACAACCGAAGGCCCGAAAACACCGCCACTCCCTCCCGAACCAATAGAAAATGATGTTGTTAAAATTTTGCCGGCTGCAAGAAAAAGCAAAAAAGGTATGGTCAGCTCATTATAAATTGCTTTCTGAACAAAACCATATCCAAAAGCCAGTGTCTGAGGCAAAAAAAAGCCTATTATACCAGTACAAAGTCCACCGATAGCTGGTTTTATGTGATTTGGAATATTTAATTTTTTAAACAATCCGATTATACTGTAAAATGATTTGATATAAAGAATACCTGCGCCCACAAGAACCAAAGCAAGAACTATATAAGGTCCTAATTCCAGAGGATTGCAAAATTTAAAACCCGGTGAATCAAACAAAGACCCCCAGCCAAAAACAAGACAGAACACACAATAGGCAACAACTGAAGAAATCCCCGCAGGTATAATAACTTCCGGCTCAAGATCAGGATCTCTGTATAAAACTTCGGCAGCAAAAAGTGCTCCTGCAAGAGGTGCCCTGAAAATACTGCCTACACCGGCGCCCACACCGGCAGCCATCATGATTCTGCGCTCTCTGTCGGAAAGTTTCAACTTTGTCGCAAGAAATGAACCGAATCCCGCCCCAATTTGAGCTATAGGACCTTCCCTGCCTCCTGAGCCTCCTGTTGTAAGAGTGATGGCCGAAGCTATGGTTTTTATAATTGGAACCCTGCCTCGTATAAAACCACCTTTTCTATGATAGGCATCAATAGCGGCATCTGTTCCATGCCCTTCCGCTTCAGGCGCAAATGTATAAACAAGCCAGCCACTCAGAATTCCTCCAAAAGCAGGAAGAAAAAGCAGAATCCATCTATTAAAGGGAGTCGTTGTTGGTGACAGAAGATGATGCTCACCGGCAGGGAACGGAGGTCTATAACCGGCCATGAAATCCATAAAAAAATGAAGTCCAAGCTGGCATAGATAATGAAAAACAATTGAGCCGAGACCGGCAATGATACCAATTGCTACAAAATAAAGAGTCCATTTGCCCGCAAGAGCTATGCTGACAGTTCTTTCTCTGCCTGCAACAGACTGTAAAAACTTTTTTAATTGATTAATAATCATAGTTCGGGGTTCAGGATTCCCTACTCCTCGACCCCTGCCCTTAAATCTTCAATACCTTTTAATATAATATCGAACAACTCAGAGATATCGTCCAGTTCCATGCATGAAAAAGCTATTCTTAAATTGGATTCTCCTATAGCAATAAGCCCGACTCCGTATTTTTTTAGAAGATGAAGTCTGAGCGTTTCAGCATCAACCTGCTTTAGTCTGATACACATAAAGTAGCCTGAATTAAAGGGATAAACATCCCAGGCGTCTTTGTATCCCGGATCCGAAAGAACTTCTTTAACTCGCATTGCCCTGGTTTTAAGTATTTCAAACTTTTCTATCTTCTCCGCAGGATATTCTTCATGCTGCATAGACTTTAATACTATAGACTGTCCCAGATGTGATGCATTGGATATGGAGCCTCTTACACCTCCGGCGGTTTTTCTTTCAAGAGCATCATAAATATTTGCCAAATCGCCTTTAGTTTGACATCCGTACGTAATAAAACCTACTCTCAAGCCCCAAACAAAGTTCTCTTTTGTTGCGCCATCAAGTTTTATAGCGAGAAGCCTGGGGTGCTGTCCACTAAGACGTGCAAATATAGATTCTTTTAATATCCTTTTTTCATAAACAAGTCCAAAATAAGCATCATCCGACACAACGATGATGTTTGTTCCATTTTCTGCTGCATTGATAAGGATTTTAACTATACTATCTGCCTCTTTCTCGGTAAGGCTATATCCGGTAGGGTTATGCGGAAAATTAAGCAAAACAATGATCTTTTCATGTTTTTTTGCCTCATCCTTTATCTTTTCCTCAAAGGCTTTAAGATTATAACCACCTTTTTCTGAAAACATAGGATATTTGCTAATTCTTGCGCCTTTTCTAACATTTAAAATAAGGTTATAGTTTCCCCACATCATGTCAGGTAATATTATAACATCACCCGGATTCACCCAGACATCGGCAAATACACTGATGGCATGGGTAATACCGCATGTAACCACAGGCATACTTATGGATTTGCCGGATAGAGAAGGATTTTTTTCAAATTGAGAATTTTGCCATATCTTTCTTAAATCAGGAATACCAAAGGATGGAGCATAGGTTAATGACTTTTTAGGGCGAATTCCCTTTATCGACGATACAACCGAACCAAAATGCATGGTTCTGCCCTGCTCTTTAGCAATACCGATTGTTGCGTTAATCTTATATGCCTTTTCCTTTGCCTCTGCACTCTGGCTCAAGATACCTTTTGGGAAAAAAAGATTTTTCCCAAGCTCGGACAGCATTCCCATTATATAGGGATTCCCTTTATCAATAATATTATTAAGCTGTATAGCAATAGGATTCATATCTCCCATCTCCTACCCTGAACTTTGATTCAAAAAGTTAAAAGGTTATCCGCCCTTTCTTTTGGATGCCTTTATTGGATTAAGTTTTGCTTTTTTACCATTTGATGTTACGGAAATATGAGAAGCAAAGTTGCAATTCCCATTTTTCCATCTTAAAGATGGAGCAGGAAATACAGTACAGTACCATCCGGATGAAAATTCAGTGCTGCGGCTGCATCCCTTACATTTCTCATCAATCTCATGGCAAATTCCGTCATTGTAATTACACCCCTTTGCAGTCATAAATGGACAATTCATACCTTCTCTAACAGTTGAACAAATCAATGGAATCACCTCTTTTCTGTCAAACCTAAGGTCAAATTAAACTCAAAAAAAAAAGCCTGAGAAACATGAAGTCCCCCCGGCCTTCAAAAAATACTTTCAAAAAAACGGAAAAAATATAATCAAGCTAAAACTGATTGTCAACTAAAAATTTCGACCTGTGCGGTTGGCTAATTCCCAAGTCCTTCCGAATGTTCTAATCCTCATCGGCATTCCTTTTAAATTTTTGACTTTATAGCTGCATGGTGATAACTACATTAAATATTAGTAAATCCTTTCTAAGGAACGGGGATGAAACAATTTAAGTTGGTAGCCGAAATTGGGGAATTGACATGCTTAATATAACAGCGGCAAGA
>Ga0255431_1206_pt1 | contig 10906 bp, 9 predicted proteins | sample ANMaggSeSYBR02J5_FD_182633 | JGI IMG/M metagenome (GOLD analysis project Ga0255431, IMG submission 182633) | Sediment cell enrichment communities from methane seep in Santa Monica Basin, California, United Staets - ANME aggregate JGI... | ecosystem: Environmental > Aquatic > Marine > Cold seeps >... | reverse complement strand
ATAAATCTTCTTCTCGTAATCGAGAAAATTCATCATCGATCTGGTCTGGTCAAAAAGCTCATCTATTGCTTTCTTCCCTGTTCCGGATACAGCCTGATATGTTGAAACCACTACCCTCTTAATTTTATATTTTTTATGTATGGGATTTAACGCCACAACCATCTGAATAGTCGAACAGTTCGGATTTGCAATAATCCCTTTATTTGTATAACCGGCAATTGCATGAGAGTTTACTTCCGGAACGACCAGCGGAACTTCAGGGTCCATTCGCCAGGCGCTGGAGTTGTCAACAACAACACATCCGTTCTTTTCAGCAAATGGCGCAAAGTCCGTACTCGCAGCTCCCCCTGCTGAGAAAAGTGCAATATCTATCCCCTTAAAAGAATTTTCCGTCAACTCTTCAACAGCTACCTGATCTCCTCTGAAACGAAGTTTTCGCCCGACCGATCTTCGTGAAGCTAAAAGCTTAATTGATTTTACCGGAAAATTTCTTTCCTCAAGGCACGTAAGCATCTGGTTTCCCACCGCACCCGTTGCTCCCGCCACAGCTATGTCTAATTTTTTTAAAGACATGATTTTCAACCTTTATTAATTCTTCTCTTGTGTCTTCTCCAGGTTCAAGGTTCAAGATTAATAACCACCGAACCTCTTTCAATTCAACATTCGATGTTGGACGTTCGATGTTCGATGTTCATTTTTTTGCCCTTCCCTTCTTCGCCTGCGGCTACGCAGGACAGGTTACTATGAGCTATCAACTGTGAGCTCTTTCCTTCATACACTATCTATATACTCTGCTACGAGATCTCCTACTTCTTCTGTAGTATACCCCATTTTTCCTGCTGATACACTTTTCAGGTCGTCACGCAATACTTTTACTACACCGGCTTCTATCATCGAAGCAGCTTTGGGCTCATTAATTGTTTCGAGCATAATTTGTGCCGCTGAAATAGCAGCAATTGGATTAATCACACCTTTTCCGGTATACTTGGGAGCAGATCCGCCTATAGGCTCAAACATTGATATACCATTAGGGTTAATATTTGCACCGGCCGCAATACCCATACCCCCCTGTATCATTGCCGCCAGGTCTGTTATAATATCACCAAACATATTATCAGTTACAATAACATCAAACCATTCAGGATTTTTTACCATCCACATGCATATTGCATCAACATGGGCATAATCCGCCTTAATATCCGGATACTCTTTTGCAACTTTATTAAATACTCTTTCCCATAAATCAAACGCATATGTCAGCACATTAGTTTTTCCACAAAGGGTAAGCTTTTTTGCCTTGTTTCGTTTCCTGCAGTATTCAAAGGCATATCTGATGCACCTCTCCACTCCTTTGCGTGTGTTGATTGATTCCTGTACCGCGACTTCATCATCAGTTCCCCGCTTTAAACATCCACCCGCACCTGCATAAAGTCCTTCGGTATTTTCACGGACAACAACAAAATCTATTTCTTCGGGGCCTTTATCCTTTAGCGGTGTATCAACTCCTTCATAGAGCTTAACAGGTCTTAGATTTATATACTGGTCAAGATAAAATCTGATTCTCAGTAAAATTCCTTTTTCAAGAATTCCCGGCTTTACATCAGGATGCCCAATTGCCCCCAGATATATTGCGTTATGAGATGTAAGTGACTCAAGAACATCATCTGGTAGAATCTCACCACTTTCCTTATAATGATCGCCACCTAAATTATAATAATTATAATTTAAATTAAAACCACATTTTACTGCAACTGTATCCAGGACTTTAATGCCTTCCCGTACTACTTCGGGGCCCGTACCATCACCGGGAACAACAGCTATTTCATATGTTTTTTTCATAATAACAATAAATCCTTTTTTATCGCGAAAATACAAAAACACGAAAAAATATATTTCGTGTTTTCGCTATTACTTTTCTCTATTCCCCTTCTCAGGGTTTTGCACAATCTGCGCTCTGTAAGCGTTCACAGGTACTGCATATGTGCGTGATCAGGGCGATCAGCTATAGTCTGCTATGCTGATTGCCCTGAGCGCGTGCAGATGCGGTGCCTGTGAGCGCTTACGTTATTTCTATGGAGAGGTTGTGCTGTGCTCATCTATTTCAGAGGTTTCTGTTTTTTCCTGCTTTGGTTTTATATGTCGCCATATAATGTTGATGGGCCCGGAAAGCACATAGGTAAGTCCTAAAATAAATAATGCTATGGACGGCTGCGCAGCAATAAAAATCAGTATTAAAATTGCCGTAACCAATACATTGAAATTCATCTTTTTAAACAGTTCAGGCTTTTTAAAACTGTTATATTTTATGTTGCTTACCATTAAAAATGCAAGAACATATAATACCACAAGTATTAAAACATGATTGTATTCCACCTGCAAGCCTAACTTGTGGAAAACAAGTACAATGACTGCATTCATGCCGGCTCCGGCCGGAATCGGAAGCCCCACAAAATGACTGCTGCTTATCCTTCCTACCTGTGTGTTGAATCTGGCAAGACGGAGTGCGCCACACACCATAAACAAAAAAGCTGCCAGCCAGCCTATTCTCCCCAGCGGCTTGAGCGCCCACAAGTACATCATCAACCCTGGTGCAAGGCCAAAGGATATAAGATCGGCCAACGAATCGTATTCGATACCGAATTTGCTGGTAGTGTTTGTAGCGCGTGCAATTTTTCCATCCAGCATATCAAATATTCCGGCAATTATAATCGCTATTGCCGCTGCAACAAATTTTCCATTTATAGAGACGATGATAGCATAAAAGCCACAGAAAATATTAAGAGATGTGAATATATTCGGCAGAATGTAAATTCCACGGCGCAATTTTTCTTTCTCAAATCTTTTTATTCTTTTCATGTCAATTCTCCCAGTACACTTGTACCTGCTTTTACAATGTCTCCGACAACTACATTTAGCTTTGAATTTTTCGGAAGGTAAATATCAAGTCGTGAACCGAAACATATCATACCGAAACGTTGACCGCGATCCACTTCATCACCTTCTTGAACCTTACATATTATCCGCCTTGCAATCAAGCCGGCAATCTGAACAGTACATATTTCTTTTCCGTCTTCCGTCTCGAGATAGACTGCATTTTGCTCATTTTCTTTTGATGCCTTGTCCAGATTCGCACTAATAAATTTCCCTGGATTATAAATGATTTTCTTAACTTTCCCTTTACATGGCATGCGGTTTACATGAACATTAAAAACCGACATGAAGACACTTATTTTCCGGCATGTTCCTTCGTAGTATGTACTGTTTTCAACTGTGCCTGCAGCTACAACTTTACCATCTGCAGGAGACACAACAAGCCCAGCGCCATTAGGAACAGTTCGATCCGGGTCTCTAAAAAAATATATTATAAAAAAAGTAGAAGCAAGACCCAACAAAGCCGGAATAATAAGCCCTAAAAGTGCAAAAACGAAAGTTGTAAATGCCGCTGCACCTATAAAGGAATATCCGGGTCTTGCTATCGGAAATGCGCTTTGACTAGTCGGATCAGGCCAAGAAAATTTATTCATCTTTTTGTAGTTAGTCCTGTATTATAATGAATTTCTTAAATCCGAATTCAACAGGTTGTATTTTAAATTTGTTTTGTATCAATAATAAATCTTATTGTCAATAATAACCGGCGTCTTTCATTCTTACTTTTTTTCATGCAATTTAAGCTGAGCATCCGATTTCCTTATATAATTCGGCACAAACGTCTCCGCATCATCAGTATCATCATCTTCAAATCTATTCATACTCAAACGTGCCACCGTAGAAGCACGAATTGTGTTTTCATACTCCTGAGCTAAATATGCGTATTCACCCAGCTTATCTTTAATCGCCTTTCGATATAGAACAGCTCCGCTTCCAACAAATATACACGGCTCATTGATTTCATCAAGCGCATCTCCAGGGGAAACAGCCTGCTCTGTGCCTTCTTTTATTAAATTTCCATCTTTGTATCTGTACCTTGCGGAGTATACCTCATCTCTGCGAGCGTCTATAAGAGAGCTAATAAGATATGGAGAAAAAGATACCTGCCTTGCCAAAATATCCAGGCTTGAAACACCGACAATCGGTTTTCCCTGGGCTGCTGCAAACCCTTTTACAGAACTAATGCCGATTCTCAGCCCTGTAAAGCTCCCGGGTCCACGTGTTACTGCGAATCCGTTCAAATCGGAAAGGTTAAGGCCTGAATGCTTGACAACTAAGCGTACCATCTCAAGCAAATGTTTTGAATGGGTCTGCTCATTGACTACCGTCATTTCAGCGAGCAGTGATTCTTTATCAACTATTGCAACGCTGCAACTTTTTGTAGCTGTATCAACGGCAAGAATTTTCATTACCTAATTTCTTTTGGTTTTTTTGTTAGTTCGCTTTCTTATCGAAATCGAAAGTACTTCATCCATTTTTCCCACAGTTATAAACTTTATTTTCCTCTTTACGCTCACAGGAATCTCAGCTAAATCCTTTTTATTTTTTTCAGGTATTATTATGGTATGAATCCCCGCCCTCAAAGCTCCAAGTGCCTTTTCTTTCAAACCGCCAATTGGAAGTACTCTTCCCCTTAATGTAATTTCTCCTGTCATAGCAACATCACTGTTCACCGGTTTATCGGTCAAGGTGGAAATTAGTGCTGTCGCTATTGCAATTCCTGCTGAAGGCCCGTCTTTTGGTATTGCTCCTGCCGGAACGTGAATATGCATATCCATATTCTCAAAAATATTCTTTTTGATCCCAAGAGCACTGATGTTTGCCTTGGCATAACTCAGTGCAGCACGTGCGGACTCCTGCATGACATCTCCAAGTTGCCCGGTGATTATCAATTCTCCTTTACCGCCCACCAAAGATGCCTCTATATACATCACTTCACCACCGACCTGGGTCCACGCCAAACCGGTTGACAAACCGACCTGGCTGCCTTCTTTATCTAACTCCGGCATATATTTTGGAACACCCAGGTACTTATGCATGTTATTCCTTGTTATTTTAAAGGGGCCCTTTTCCCCTTCGGCAATTTTCCGCGCTGTTTTTCGACATAGTGCACCAATTTTACGTTCCAGATTTCTGACACCGGCTTCTGCGGTGTATTCTGTTATTATCTGTTTCAAAGCACCATCGCTGATAAACACTGTTTTTCTCTTTAGGCCGTTTTCCTTGATTTGACGCGGGATAAGGTGCATTTCGGCAATGACTTTTTTTTCATCCTCTGAATACCCGGAAAGAGAAATAACCTCCATTCTGTCAAGAAGTGCTGATGGTATGGTATCTGTTAAATTTGCAGTAAGAATAAACATTACTTTTGAAAGATCAAAAGGAAGGTTTAGATAATGATCGCTGAATTCAAAATTCTGCTCCGGATCAAGAGCCTCTAAAAGAGCCGAAGAAGGATCTCCGCGGAAATCCGATCCAAGCTTGTCTATTTCATCCATCATAAAAACAGGGTTATTTGTTCCGCACTGTTTCAACCCCTGCAATATTCGACCGGGCAGGGCGCCGATATATGTTCGGCGGTGTCCTCTTATTTCAGCCTCATCACGAATACCACCAAGTGAAATTCGAATGAACTTTCGTTTTAAAGCCTTTGCAATCGCCTGACCCAATGATGTTTTCCCGACACCTGGAGGACCTACAAAACAAAGAATAGGGCCTTTCATTTTAGGGTTGAGTTTACGAACGCTGAGGTATTCAAGAATACGTTCTTTTACTTTGTTTAGTGCGTAATGATCTCTATCCAATACTTTTTTTGCATTTTTAATATCTATTATATCCTTAGTACTTTTATTCCATGGCATCTCAACCAGCCAGTCGAGATATGTTCTTATCACAGAAGACTCTGCAGATTCAGGATGCATTTGCTCCATTCGCTTAAGCTGTTTTGTCGCTTCCTCTTCAGCATCCTTTGACATCTTTGCTCGTTTTATTTTCTTTTCATATTCAGCTATCTCCTCGGTTCTCTCATCCTGCTCTCCAAGCTCTTTGTTAATAGCCCTTACCTGTTCTCTTAAAAAGTAATCTCTTTGATTTTTTGAAATCTCATCTTTGACATTAGATTGAATCTTGGCCTGCATTGCAGAAAGCTCTACTTCCCGTGATAGAAAATCGTTTACTTTTTTCAGTCTCTTCACGGAATCCAGGATCTCGAGCAGAATCTGTGACTCATCAATTTTTAATCTTAAATTCGATGCTACAAGATCTGCAAGTTTTCCAGGGTCTTTAATATCTTCCAGGATAGTTCCGACTTCACCGGTCATCTCTCCCCGAAGTGTCATAATTTTTATGGAATTTTCACGCACATTCCTCATCAGTGCTTCAACTTCGATGTTGATTTTCCCAACAGGTTTTTCTTTTACAATTTCAACCTGAACACGATATAGGGATCTTTTCCTGACATATTTTATAATTTTCGCCCTGGCAATGCCCTGTACAAGCGTTTTCACTCTGCCGTCAGGAAGTTTTAACACACGCAAAATTCGACCTATAGTTCCAAAAGAATATATTTCATCTGCCTTTGGGTTCTCAATTCCAGGATCCTTTTGAGTTGCCAGAAACAAAAACCCGCTTTTTAAAACAGCCTCTTCTACTGCACGAACCGATTTCTCCCTTCCTACAAAAAGTGGTAGAAGCATATCCGTGAAAATCACGATATCACGCACAGGCATAAGGGGAAGTGTCTTAGGCAACTCCTCTATTTTTTCATCCTCACCAATTATACTTATTAGATCATCTTTATCAGTTTCAGCCATTATATCTCCGGTTTCTATAATTTTTTTTGTCCTTCAGCGACTGCAGCATCAGCGAGTCGGAAAAGGTATAGAGAGTGAGACCTTTGAAAAATGGTAATTTTTATTTGAGTTCAAGGAAGGCGAAAATTTCAACCACAGGAATATATAGAATATTTCGAGGATTGAAATTTGAGCTTGACGCAGAAATCGGGTAAAAAGTGCCGTTTCGAAGTCTGCGCTTATCTGCAAAGGTCTCAAAGCTTATATAATAATACAGAATCGTTCTATTACAATATCTATCTTGATTTTTTTATAAAATCTATCTATTGTTGTAACCGTTCACAGGTTCAGGGTTCAGGGACAAGAACGCAACCTTGAACCCGTGAACGGTCACGATTTTTTACAGAGTTAGAAAGAACTATGGACCCTCAAGTAAATATGTATACTTATCTTTTAGAAATAATAGCTTTTATATTCGGCACATGCATCGGAAGTTTTTTAAATGTATGCATATACCGGCTGCCTGCTTCTAAATCGATTGTCCACCCGCGTTCGATGTGTCCTGAATGTGAAAATATGATTCGATCTTACGACAACATCCCGATTTTAAGTTATTTGTTACTTAAAGGCAAGTGCAGACACTGCGATGCTGTCATATCTTTTCGTTATCCTATGATTGAAATTATAACCGGAGCTTTTGCTCTTTGCGTATTTGCCAAATTTGGCTTTACCCTTGAAGGACTTATTTATTTCGCCTTTATTTCATCTATGATTGTAATCACACTTATCGACATAGATCACAGGATAATACCGGATGTGATATCTATTCCAGGCATACCTGTATTCTTTGCAGCCTCATTTGCCCTTCCTACAGTGACGTATATCGATTCTCTTATCGGCATTCTGGCAGGCGGCGGAAGTCTTCTTCTCATTGCGTGGCTCTATAATCTTATTACAAAAAAAGACGGCATGGGGGGAGGCGATATCAAACTTCTGGCAATGATTGGAGCTCTTGTCGGCTGGAAAGGCGTACTCTTTACTATTTTTGTTTCATCCGCAGTTGGTACTGTGTCAGGAATGATTATTATGCTGCTGACTAAAAAAAACATGAAGCTTGCTATTCCCTTTGGACCGTTTCTGGCAATCGGTGCTGTTTTATATATATTTTACGGCTCCAGGCTTATCTACTGGTACTTAAACCTTCTACGATAATTCAATAAACATTACGAAAACTGCATCGCTTCGCTAATTTTTTTTTGCCCATAGGGCACACGGTTTTTCCCCGGCCTCAGTCGGCCGGGGAAAATATCTGTTCGGTGAAATATGAAATATTTCGCCGGTGTTTTTTTTGTCTGTGTCAGTCTGTGTGTGTCTGTGGCCAAAAACAGTATAGAAGATATTTTTTAAGATGGATACTATGCATATAATAGACTGTCACATACATTGCGGCATTCAGAATGTATCACAACCTTTTGAAGATATCGAACCATTGCTCAATTCAGCCGGGATTGAAGGAGCTTGCCTCTATGCACCTGTGGAGGATATCTATTACCGTTACTCATCTCACTTTGACGATAATGAAACATGGAGAAAATGCAGAGCTGATGCTCACGATTACCTCCTTGAAATCGGCCGAGAAAAAGATCAAATTTACCCGTATTATTTCGTATGGAACGATTTTATTGTTGAAGACCTGGAAAAAGAATTTTTCGGCATCAAATGGCATCATCATGAAGGAGAACCTCCGTATAATTACACCGATCCAAAATGTACTGAAATGATAGATGCAATATGTTCCAGGAATCTACCAATCGTACTTGAAGAAACTTTCAGGCAAACCATAAAGTTCATAGAACAGGTTGCAGGGAGGACACCTGTCATAATACCCCATCTCGGATTATTAAACGGTGGCTTTGATCGCCTTTTAAATGCAGGAATATGGAATGATGATAACATCTATGCAGACACTGCTCTTGCCGGCAAATATGAAATTTCAAGTTTCCTTGACACGTATGGATCCGACCGACTTATATTTGGAAGTGATTATCCATTCGGTATGCCCGGCAGTCAGCTTGATCAGATAAAAAACATAGGAATAGCTGAAAAAGATCTCGAAAAGATATGTGGAAAAAATATTTTAAAACTGCTTAAAATTAGTTGCTGAACTCATCCCCCATCGCCATTCCAAAATTAAGGGCCTGCCTGTTCATCTCTAAAAAACCGGAAGGAATCCTGGTTTCAAGAACCTTCATAATCGATTCCGGTTTTACAAGCTGCGTCATACTTATAACAACACCAAGCATGAAAATATTAAACACAATCGGTTTGCCTATTTTCTCCATTACAGTCTGATACATGGGAAGTTCTTTTTGCACGGCATCCGCTTTTCTTTGTATCTTTACATAGCGTGTGTCTGTAATGAGCAGTCCACCTGGTCTTACTATGGGATAAAATTTATTATAAGCTTCCTGTGTAAGACAAACCAGCACATTGGGTTGATAAACCTTTGGATAATTTATTTTTGAGTCAGAGATGATTATGTCACTGCGGGTCGCCCCTCCCCTGGCCTCAGGCCCGTACATCTGGGACTGAACAGCAATCAGATTTTCGTATAGCACGGCAGCCTCTGCAATTATGATTGCTGCAGTAATAACCCCCTGGCCGCCTGAACCTGAAAACACCATTCTGCATCTTTCCATGACTAATGCCCTTTCATCGCCATTTCAACTATTTTGTCGTATTCTTTGCAATATTCCGGCATCTCTTTTTGCACAAAAATCCCGCGTTCAATAAGATCCGGATTCTCTTTTTTTGCCTTTGAGCCTATGGGTGTTGTAATTTCTTTATAACGTTTGAGCATATCAACCGCACTTCCTTCTTTATTCTTTCTTCCGAAATAGGTCGGACACTGTGACATAATCTCCACTACCGAAAAGCCCTTGTGTAAAATGGCCTGCTGAATAATATCTGTAATCTGCTGTACATGATATGTAGTAGTTCGCGCAACAAAGGTCGCGCCTGCGGCCTTTGCCAGTTCAACGACGTCAAAATCATGGTCTATATTCATATACGGAGCTGTTGTAGCTCTGATTCCGTAACCTGAAAGAGGAGAATATTGTCCGCCGGTCATTCCGTAAATGCGATTATTCATAACAATAGCTGTAAGATCAATATTACGCCGGGCAGCATGTATAAAATGGTTCCCGCCGATTGCCAGGGCATCCCCGTCTCCCATCGGTACAAGTATATTTACTTCGGGACGACTCATTTTAACACCTGTTGCAAAGGCCAGAGCACGTCCGTGGATTGTGTGCAGCGTGTGAAAATCAACATATCCTGAAATCCTGGCTGAACACCCAATTCCTGATACCATTACAATATCATTTTTGCTCATTCCCAGTTTTTCAATGGCACGCAGCATACTGTTTAGTACAATTCCATGGCCACATCCGGGACACCACATGTGCGGAAAGAATCTTTCTCTTATATAATCTTTTACTGCCATTTGCTACGCTCCCTTCCCCTGAATGAACCGTATTATATTCCTGATATCGTCCGGGTTTATAAAAACACCGTCAATGCGATTGGCCAGAAACACTTTTTCAGGATCTGTTACTGCCCTTTTCACAGCCCTGAGAATCTGACCGATATTCATTTCAACAACAATTATATGCTTTGCATTAGCGCATTTTTCCCTGACAATCTGATATGGAAAGGGCCACAGGGTATTTAGTTCCAATAGGCCGAGGCGCTCTCCCCTTTTTCTCCGGTTTTCAACAACATGAAGTGCTGATCTGGCAGATGACCCGTATGAAATCAATATGGTTTCCGCATCCTCCAGGTAATATTCCTTGTATATGGCGATTTGATTGACATTGTTTATAATCTTATCCACCAGGTGTCTGTGAAGCCCTTGAACCACACCAGGATTGTTGGACGGAAATCCCCACATATCATGGTATAAACCTGTTACATTATACCTGTGAACTCCTCCGAAATCCGACATTGGAAGACGCCCGTCTTCTCTTGGCAAATATGGATGATAGTCAATACCTTCTTTAACTGATGTCCTGAGCCGTTCAACAAGTGGTATTTCTTCTTTTTCCGGCACAGTTATTTTTTCCCTCATGTGCCCTACCACCTCGTCAAAAAGGAGTATTACAGGAGTTCTGTATGTTTCCGCCAGG
>Ga0255431_1133_pt2 | contig 10922 bp, 10 predicted proteins | sample ANMaggSeSYBR02J5_FD_182633 | JGI IMG/M metagenome (GOLD analysis project Ga0255431, IMG submission 182633) | Sediment cell enrichment communities from methane seep in Santa Monica Basin, California, United Staets - ANME aggregate JGI... | ecosystem: Environmental > Aquatic > Marine > Cold seeps >... | reverse complement strand
ACAAAAATATATAATACTATATGTATTATATCGGCATCAGTGATTTAATGAATCCGAATATTTCCGGCAAAGTATGGAAGTTTGCCGACCACATCGATACTGATGTGATAATCCCAGGGAAATACCTGCGCACCACTGACATGAATGTATTTGCAGAACATGCCATGGAAGGCATTGACCCTGATTTTTCAAAAAAAGTACGTTCCGGTGACATAATAGTTGCCGGTGAGAATTTCGGGTGTGGTTCCTCACGGGAACAAGCTCCCCTTGCTTTGAAATATGCCGGTATATCATGTGTAGTGGCCAGGTCGTTTGCCAGGATATTCTTCCGCAACGCCATCAATGTAGGTCTCCCCATAATCGAGGCAGATGTCCAGTGCGAACAGGGTGATGTATGCACAATCAATCTGGGGCAGGGCAGAGTTCAGTGCAATGGGAAGGACTATAAAGGCACAAAACTTCCCGATTTCCTGCAGGAGATACTATCTGACGGCGGCCTTGTTGCACACAGGAAAAAACAGGCAAAGAAAAGGTTGGAATAGTACAATGATGGTATTTCCGGAAGATTACAAGGTGGTAGGGATCTCATACGAGGACCCCATAGAGAAATTGGAAAAAAAAGCTCCAATCTATTTTGCAACAAAGTACATGATCGCTTATCTACCTAACGGGAATATCAAAATAATAACGGTAAAAACCGAACCGACAGACACCCTGCTCACAAGACCCATAACGCTGGAGATTATTGCAGAAGGTAAAGAGGTAACAATACACAAGATAGAACATGATGCCCATAACAGGACCAAATTGATACTATTGGCAATCGAGGATTGTAAAGGTCCGGTGAACACAGTGATCTTCACAGGCAGGGATAAACACATAACTTTTGTACACAAACCCTCGATGCTGGATGTCATAAAGATCGAGATCATCGATGTCATCCCGCCCGAACCTCCCTGGCTGTCATTTGCCATCCAGCGTCTTGTGGATAGTGGTATCCTGGGTGAATTGAATATTATCTTTGAAAAAACATTCATTGATATACGACAGTTCGAAGGGGATAAAATAGTTTACCCATGTACTGCATCTGAATTAAACGGCAAGTACCTTGACTCCGACGATGACATTGAAGACGGTTCGCTGTTGGTGGGCTGCGATATATCCAGGGAGCTATTTGAACTCCGGTTCCCGGATTATACATACAAGCAAATAAACATGTGTCCGCTCAGGACTGAATTTGTCAAACCTTCAAAACCTTTCATTACAAGATGCTGCCAGACAAAGAAGACCGGGCTTATCAACATCAACGGCCATGATGGTGTGGTAGTCCACTGGGGAGCATCAGAATATGATATTGTAGATGCCATACGGCTATTAGTAAGCAGGCTGGACGATGACTTTAATAAAAGTGGCAGTGATTGAAGGCGACGGTATAGGAAAGGAAGTAATTCCTGCTGCTGTCGATGTATTAAGCGCTGTGAACCTGGATTTTGAACCGGTGCCGATAAAAATAGGATATGGTAAATGGGAACGCACCGGCCAGGCAATGGATGATGCTGACCTGGAATTAATGCGTAGTTGCGACTGCATCCTGTTCGGGGCAATTACCACACCAAATGACCCGAATTACCATAGTGTCCTGCTGCGTATCAGGCAGGAACTTGACCTGTATGCCAATATCAGGCCGTTCAGGTCGTTGGGTATTACAATGGACATTCCCTGCAAGCCCTTGAAACCATTTGATATTATTATTGTCAGGGAGAACACCGAAGGACTTTATGCGGGCATAGAAGATGTAGACCGGAACAGGGCCTGCAGTACCCGTGTGGTGACCAGGAAGGGCTGCATTCGTATTGCAAAAACTGCATGCAAGATGGCAAATGGGAGAGAAAATAGAATAACCATCGTCCACAAGGCCAATATACTGAAGTCATGCGGCTTTTTCAGGGAGCTTTGTATTGAAGTGGCAAAAGAAAACAAAGTACGCTATAATGAGATGCTGGTGGATGCCATGGCTTACAGTTTGGTCCTTAACCCTGAAAAATATGACGTGGTTGTAACCACCAACCTGTTCGGGGATATACTCAGTGATCTTTGTGCAGCACTGGTTGGTAGTCTCGGATTGTGTCCCAGTGCAAATATAGGCGACAAGTATGCCTTATTTGAACCTGTTCATGGCTCGGCACCTGACATTGCAGGCAAGGGAATAGCCAATCCACTGGCAGCCATCCTTAGTGCAAAAATGATGCTGGAATGGGTGGAGGAATTTGAAAAAGCCGAACTGGTTCAATCAGCAATTGACAATGCACTTCAGAAAGGTTTAAGGACTGCTGACCTGGGCGGTTCGGCTTCTACAAATGATATGTCAAACGCAATTGTGGAATATATCAGGTCTGTGCAGTAGAAGCTGTTTTGCAGTTATTTTATTTTCCCAGATCCAGTATCCTTACAGCCAGCAGTGCGGCATTGACCCCGTTATCGATCCCAACACTGGCAACAGGTACACCTTTTGGCATCTGGATGGTCGAAAGTAGTGCATCAAGACCTCCGAGTTTGCTGCTTACAGGCACGCCGATAACTACTTTTGAGGTTCTGGAGGCAATTACCCCGGGGAGAGCTGCCGAAAGCCCGGCAATGGCAATGAAAATATCAGCATCTGAATTTTTCAGGTAATTATCCAATTCTTCCGGATTTCTGTGTGCTGAAATTACCCGGACGTCGTACTTTATGTTGTCGTGTTCCAATATTTCTATAGCGCCTTTGGCAATGTGCCTGTCAGATTCCGATCCCATGATTATAGCGACGTCTGTCATATTCACCACATATGATTTAATCTATATTAATTCATCTGAAGGAAGGATGTTCGTTATTCTTCTATTTATATTTACATTACTGAGGTTGCAAGAGATTTCCGGATATTCCAGACCTGCGGCCACGCAGCATCCAAAAGGACCACGGCTAGTCATTTTGTCATGACAACCTGGGCGGTAACCCTGGACAACGATTTACTGCTGCTCGATATCCTGCATGACAGACTTGAAGGCCCGGACCAGCCGAAACTACTTAAATAGGCATATGACAGGTGGCATCCCAAGTTCCAGGCAGTGGAATTCACTTGACTGGGGAAAACGGTGTTATACACATGGAAAAATGAATAACTAACCCATTATTCCCAGGAAATCCTTTAGGGCTGTTAACCTGTGGGGTACTCTTTCATCAATTACCTCAATAAAGGCATACATATCATCATCCAGTCCCCTGATATCCTCCTGTGCCTTAAGTGCCAGATCTACTAAGTATTCCAGTTCTTCATCGGTGAGCCGCAACACCCGCTCCTTGAAATCCTCGCTCGATTGGGCCAACCTGTGGGATATTGGGCGCAGAATAAAAAGGTACTGGTGTCCTTGCGGGGAAGTGATGTTGCCCTGCAGTTCAGGGGCCAGCTTATTGAATATTTCAATATCTTTTTGTGTGAATTCCCTTGCCATACAATGGTATGGGTTTCTATTGGCAATAGCAGTTTCCCCTTTATATGTATTTCAGGGTAACATTTTAGGTATTTCAGGATAACTGAGGGGATTTTAGGGATTTCAAGTTTCTTGGGATTATTATGTTGACATGTGGACTACTTGAGTTGGATTGGGGGACAAACTCTACAAGAATTGAACGATCGGGTCGGATTGAGACGAATAAAAAGCAGAATTGACATAAGGCTAATTTGTGTGAGTAAAGCTAATGTGGGTGACTAAGTCAAGCTAATTGCCCTTATTGTTGATGTCTGCCATTTTCAGGAAGTTCTCAATGATCTTTAATCCATCATTCCCTGTAGTACATGTAAGCACTGACTCGGGATGGAACTGTACCCCCTCCACCGGATACTCCCTGTGCCTTATTCCCATAATGATCCCATCCCCGGTCCTGGCAGTGACCTCCAGTTCATCAGGCAAGCTCTTCTCATCTACCACAAGTGAATGATACCTGCCCCCGATTATGATAGAGGGAAGCCCTTCATATATACCGCTTTTACAGTGCATAACCTCTGATGTCTTGCCGTGCACCGGTCCGGATGGTGAATGGATAACCCTTGCCCCGTAAGTCACAGCAATTGCCTGGTGACCCAGGCATACGCCCAATGTGGGGATTTCAGGCCCGAATGTTTTAATTATATCAATACAGGTGCCAATATCAGCCGGATTATGCGGATTTCCAGGGCCAGGCGAGATCACAATAGCATCAGGTCCAATCATCTCAACCTCGCCAGGGCTTATGGTATTTGGTACCACAACAGTATCGGGCTCGAACATTGACACATAATCCACCAGATTCCAAACAAAGGAATCCTTGTTGTCCATGAACAGGACCCTCATGCTTTGCCCCCGATAGCTTTCATCATGGCAGCCATCTTCCGCTCGGTCTCATTGTACTCGTATACAGGGTCCGAATCAGCCACAATACCGGCCCCTGCCTGGATGTATGCCTTCCCATCCTTCATGATGACAGTACGTATCACAATAGCAAAGTCCGCATTCCCGTCAAGGGAATAGTACCCTACTCCACCGGCGTAGATACCCCTGGCAGTCGTTTCCATGTCATCGATTATCTCCATAGCCCGTATCTTTGGTGCCCCGGACAGCGTGCCAGCCGGGAATATGGCCCTTGCCGCATCGAACTGGTCGCAGTCATCCCGCAGCATTCCGGTCACCGTGCTTTCGATATGCTGTAAGTGGGAATACTTCAGTACGCTCATGAAATCTTCAACTTTCACAGTCCCGGGTCCGCTTACCATTCTCACATCATTGCGCCCCAGATCCACCAGCATAACATGCTCTGATCGCTCCTTCTCGTCACCCAGCATCTCACGAGCCAACCGCTCGTCCTCTTCGGGTGTGGAGCCCCTGGGGCAGGTTCCTGCAATGGGATTGGTTATTAACTTCCTGTTGTGTATGGTCATCAGGGTCTCGGGACTGGCACCTATAATACCTATACCATCGAACTCGAACAGGTACATATAAGGACTTGGGTTCACCTCACGCAGCCGCCGGTAGAGTTCCACAGGTGTCTGTTCAAGCTCGATCTCATAGCGGCGGGACAGCACTACCTGGAAGATATCACCATCAATGATATGCTGCTTTGCCTTTTTCACAGAATCTTCATATCCTGACCTGGTTATATTACATAAAGGATCATCAATTGGATATGCATCATCTGTTGAGAATTCAACTTCCCCTGCTTCATGTATTAAGGCCAGCATGTTGGCGGCATCTTCAACAGCCTGGTGGTAGATGGACGTAGCATCATCATCTTCCCCGATAAACGGAGTTAACACCACATGTACAGTATTGGTCAGGTGGTCGAAAACAGCGGTTTTGTTCACCAGTGCGAACTGGGCGTCAGGGAAATCCGACGTATGGGCCTGCGGCCTGTCCAGCCAGCAGTCGTACACCAGGTCATAAGCATTAAACCCGATAGCACCACCCATGAATGTCTGGCGGTCAAAGGATGTACTGTTCAGGAATACTGCACCACTTGCCGGAAATGCCGAGCGTACAGCATCCAGTGTATCATATCCCAACTTGATCCCACTTTCCAGCGCCCTGCTATTCCCATTGGTATAACATATCCGTGCAAGATTCCCTTCCACATGCTGTATCATAGAGGTCTTTGCAGGATATTCCAGAGTCACTTTCCTGTCCTTTACCGTAACCACGGCATCAGGGTCAGAACCCACAAAGGAGAAACGGGCATGACGCTGTTCCTTTTCCAAAGATTCCAGGAGGTACGAATACCTGCATGCACCACTGTTTTGTTCCTTCAAGGCACTGTACAACTGGAACGGGGTACAGGGTGCAGTAATCTTCGCACTTAACTGGATGATAGCAGGTCTTTCCCCTGTAGCCAGTTCGCAGAATTGTGTTTCTGTCAGGTCAGGCAGCACGCTGTTCGTTGTGTTCGCTGCATTCATTGAACTGACCTCGCATTATTGATGAACATCATTACTTTATCTTCATCCTTTACACCCCGGGTCTCAACTCCCGAGGCTGTATCCACGCCATAGGGCCGTACAGTCCTGACGGCATCTGCCACATTACCGGGTTTGAGACCCCCGGCCAGTATGACAGGCAGGGGTGAGTGTTGGGTAATTTCGAAACTCCTGGCCCAGTCATGGACGGTCCCTGTACCCCCTGTTTTACCGTCTATTTTAGTATCAAGCAAAATTGCATCTGCAATATTGTTAAGTCCGTTTATTTCATCCACGGCATTACGCACATCAGTTCCGCCATCAATATGTAAAGTCTTGATGAGCTTCACACCAGTATTCTCTTTGATGGCCCTGAGGTCTTCTCGTGACATGGAACTGTGCACCTGCACCGCATCAGGCTGAACGAATCTGGCCAGTTCAAGGGCATTTTCAAGGCTGTCCGGCATGCAGACCATCACTGTACTCACCAATGGAGGTGTCGAGGCTACCAGTTCCCTGGCGGTTTCCCTGTCAATCTTGCGCGGCGTACTGACTGGTACTTCGGTTATAAAACCTACTGCATCAGCCCCGTACTTCACAGCAGTCATTACGGAATCCAGGTCTTTCATTCCGCATATTTTGACCCTGGAAAAGGGCAAGGACTGGGATTGCTGCATCCGGTTATTTCCTGTTTTGTTCATGAAACTCCAAAAAACTCCTTTGATCAGTCATATTCTATGAGATATCCTATGCAATATATTTTCTAAGCTGCCCGATGTCGCCTGCCACTTCCACGAAACATTTCAACTTCTCCAGGGCTGCGCCGCTGTCAATGGTTTGCTGTGCCAGTTCCACACCATCTTTCAAGTCAGATGCCTTACCACCCACGACCAGCGCTGCGGCAGAGTTCATGACCACGATATCCCTTTTTGGTCCTTTCTTCCGCTGTAATATCTTGACAATATCAGCAGCGTTCTCCTGTGGGGTACCGCCCCTGATATCTGCTATTCTTGCCCTGTCGAACCCCAGTTCTTCGGGGGACAGTGAATAAGTCCGGATGTTGCCGCTGTTTAGTTCTGCCACTGTAGTGGTATCGATATTGGATATCTCGTCAAGGCCGCTTCCATGCACCACAAAGGCCCGCCTGGTTCCCAGGATCTTCAGGACATTTGCCATGGTCTCACATAAAGATTCATCAAATACGCCGATGACCTGGGAGCTGGCATTGGCAGGGTTTGTCAATGGGCCAAGGATGTTGAACACTGTCCTGATTCCCAGTTCCTTTCTTGGTCCGCCCACACGTTTCATGGATGGATGGAATACAGGGGCCAGCATGAACCCGATACCTGCCTTTTCTATGGATTCTTCAACTTTTTGTGGCGGCAGGTCTATTTTAACGCCCAGTTCTTTCAATACGTCCGCACTTCCGGATTTTGATGTGATTGAATAGTTACCGTGCTTTGCTACAGGCACTCCGGCAGCAGCGGTAATGATGGCAGAGGCTGTACTGATGTTGATTGTGTGGGATGAATCGCCTCCTGTGCCGCAGGTATCAACCAGCGTGCCGCTGACTTTTGGGTTGATGGTATTTGCGGCTTCTTTCATACCCATGGCCATGCCTGCAATCTCTTGTGCTGTTTCGCTTTTCATTTTGAGGGCTGTGAGGAATGCTCCTATCTGGGCGTCGGTGGCATCAGTGAATATACTGTTGATGGCTGATCTTGATTCTTCTGATGTAAGGTTTTCTCCTGCTGTGATTTTCCGGATAAATTCGATCATTAATATCACCTGTGGTCAATGTACAATAATATGCATTATTGTATAAATACGTACAATATATATAAACTTTATGACATCCAAATAATTATTATATCTGTTTTATTTTAATTATCTGGTGCGAAAATATCCCTTGAACTCAAATGTAGCTGAGATTGAAGAAGTGACAGGAACGTATTCCCTTCAAATTAAATGGTAATTGATCCTGATACCAGGAATTTTGAGATACAGGTTACACTGATTACACTAATTCGAAACTGTTATGAAAATCTGTGAAATATCTGTCTATATTAATCTTGTATTATTTCAAGCTTAATGCATTGGACATTCGACCATGGTTGTTTCTTTGAGATTGTCGGAAAAGTAACTAAAAAGCGTCTAAATTAAAACTTCCTGAAATATTGTTAAAACTAAATCGCTATGCTGCGTCCGGTCAAGTTTGGACAGTAAAGCTAAAATATTCGAAAATTAGGCTTTTCCGACAATCTCTCTTTAGCTCAATATTACTTCAAAAAGGGTTGGAGAGTGAGGCAAAACTATTAAACTCTAAAATACAATTAGGATATGGCTCTTACTGTGTTTCAAGTTGGTAGCTTAATTATACAGTTGGTTGAATTTTTCGATTTTAAAAAACGATAACAGGTACAACATTCTCTAAAATACTACACATTAACTCAATTAAATCAATTTGATCTCTTGCTAGCGAATTCAATTGCTAAAAAAACATGCTCAGTTTACTCTTGGTCTACCAACTTGAAACGCAGGAAGAGCCACAATTATTATATATGCTCAAACATTAATGACCATAGTAAGAGGAACTGTTGAAAATGAATCAAAAAATAGGAGTCCAGTTCATAGCTGCATTTATGATATTGTCAATGATCCTATCTTCTGTTGCTTATTTCATAAGCTCTGGCGATCCAAGTGACCAGGATAATAACCAAACAGATATCAATACTCCACAGAACGAGTATTTTAATATTGGCGGAAAGGAGGTATTCCACAGCTTTAATTCTATTGCAGACGGGCTGCAGATGTCAAATCCACAAACCTTTGCTGCCCAATTCCTGGATGTGGAATATATAGAATCCACTGCCCTGGAACCGTGGAACGAGCAGTTGCCCTTGAACCTGACCACATTTCATGTATGGAATAAGACCACAGTGGACAACCTTTACATGACATCTTCCAAACAGATATATTTTGCCCAGGACTTTAACAATGAGTTCCTGCTGCTTAGTACTATGACCCCGAAAATAGTATCTTTTGAATATATTTGGTTACCTTCAAGTGATGACCAGTACCACTTCCTGTCACGATTTGATGTTGTCACTGGTAATGAGGGGGACGAGCCTACTAATGTCATGGGCGATCCGACTATTTTTACACCAACACGCGAATCAGCAGAAGCTGTTATATCTATCATCGAGAGCGTTGCTGTTCCACCAACTGCTTATGATACATTTAGCCCTGTGCTTAATTATTCTGATGATCATTCCGAATACCAGGTTGTGAACTCCCTGGTTGTATTTGCGGACCTGTATTACATGGGGTTGCACAGGAATGATGACGGCTCATTTACCAGAACAACGATTTATTATTATCCGTTAGCTGGGAGTGTGGCACATATTAATGAACTGGCTCTGAATGGTTCAGAGCGTGGTTTTAGCAGGTATGATGTCACTACAGAGGGGGATATCCTGAAGGTTGTACTTACTGGTGAGTTTTCACTTGTCACCGGTGAGGATATACAATAATTTTTGGACAATTTTCTTCCATTTATTTTGTTTGATGCCTATAATTATTAAATAATTAGCTATTCACTAATTCATGTGAGTAATTGGAAATTCAATTGTTCCAAACGGAGGTAATGTGAGATGGATAATTATGTAAATACATTAAAGAAGGTTTTTACCGATCCTGAAGGTTTTTATTCGGAAATGCCGAAAGAAGGGGGCTATCAGGAACCATTAACATTTGCAGCTATTAACTTTGCAATCGGTGGATTTTTTTTAGGAATTGTTATTGTTCTTCTAAGCGGCATTGGCCCAAGTTTAATAGTAATTGTACCGATTTTTATGGTAATTGGCGGCATTGTCGGACTTTTCATTGTTGGAATAATACTTTTAATATTCTTCAAGACATTAGGCGGCTCAGGCAGCTATGAAGGTACTGTGAGGATATTATCATATTCAAGCGCAGTCCAGGTCTTCGCATGGATACCTTTAATCGGATGGATTATTGGTTTATATGGTATTTGGCTTAATATAGTAGGCGGAAAACATGTTCACAATCTGACCACAGTAAAATCTGCTATTGTGGTACTATTTCCAATAATAATCATAGCTGCATTTATGATATTGTTAATGATCCTATCTTCTGTTGTTTATTTCATAAGCTTTGGCGATCCAAGACTAGATATCAATACTCCACAGAATGAGTCTTTCAATATTGGCGGAAAGCAGGTATTCCACAGCTTTAATTCTATTGCAGACGGGTTGCTGATGTCAAATCCACAAACCTATGCTGCCCAATTCCTGGATGTGGAATATATAGAATCCACTGCCCTGGAACCGTGGAACGAGCAGTTGCCCTTGAACCTGACCACATTTCATGTATGGAATAAGACCACAGTGGACAACCTTTACATGACATCTTCCAAACAGATATATTTTGCCCAGGACTTTAACAATGAGTTCCTGCTGCTTAGTACTATGACCCCGAAAATAGTATCTTTTGAATATATTTGGTTACCTTCAAGTGATGACCAGTACCACTTCCTGTCACGATTTGATGTTGTCACTGGTAATGAGGGGGACGAGCCTACTAATGTCATGGGCGATCCGACTATTTTTACACCAACACGCGAATCAGCAGAAGCTGTTATATCTATCATCGAGAGCGTTGCTGTTCCACCAACTGCTTATGATACATTTAGCCCTGTGCTTAATTATTCTGATGATCATTCCGAATACCAGGTTGTGAACTCCCTGGTTGTATTTGCGGACCTGTATTACATGGGGTTGCACAGGAATGATGACGGCTCATTTACCAGAACAACGATTTATTATTATCCGTTAGCTGGGAGTGTGGCACATATTAATGAACTGGCTCTGAATGGTTCAGAGCGTGGTTTTAGCAGGTATGATGTCACTACAGAGGGGGATATCCTGAAGGTTGTACTTAC
>Ga0255431_1205_pt1 | contig 10994 bp, 8 predicted proteins | sample ANMaggSeSYBR02J5_FD_182633 | JGI IMG/M metagenome (GOLD analysis project Ga0255431, IMG submission 182633) | Sediment cell enrichment communities from methane seep in Santa Monica Basin, California, United Staets - ANME aggregate JGI... | ecosystem: Environmental > Aquatic > Marine > Cold seeps >... | reverse complement strand
AGGTTTATCACTAACCAGACCACCCCTATTGTGACCCCCTCCCTGACATGATCTGTCCTGATTTCCTTGAAATACATAACTGCCAGGGTCACACCAACCAGGGCGCTTACAACGATCATTATAGACTTGAAAAACGTTTCAGCAATTAGGAAATTGCCACTTGGATCCACAAACGGGAACCCGGCGATAAACGGAATTAACCAGAGAAAAAAACCAAATAGGACAATCTTCATATACTTGTTCATTTGTTTCACTACTCCTCAAACCATGCATTTGCCTGCATATAATATTTCTCATGATCCCTTTGAGACTGAAACAAGTTCGTCCGAAAGTCTATGAAGGTCATACATGAGAGAATATCTTGCATAGATACCAGGACAATCACCGGCCACTTTTCTTTATATTCCACTTCTCCATCAGGTAGTCAATAGTGATATTTATAAAATTCCTGAAAAAGATACAACATCCGATAAAGATTGTTAATATACCTATCAAAATAAAGGTGAACTGGGAAACATTGCTCCCTATTCTGGTGGTTTTATCTTCATATCCTGTTATTTCCCTGGGAAAATAAAAAAAATCAGAAAAAACAGGGGCAAATAAGATTAAGAAAAGGCCGGTGATTATGATTATTGATCCGATACTGACCTCATCTACATCATCGTTGTGTTTTTTTATCATTCATGAACACACCCACACATCAATATTATATTACATGTTAAGGACCATGGGTAATAAATTTTCCCTTTAAAGTTCATTGAACACAATCTTTTTTTTCCAGGATTATTCAAATCGCCCTTATCCCAATTTTTCTTTCAGTAAACTGTAGAAGTTATATTATGGATCGAATGTAAAAATCCAGAATGAAATATTTATAATTACAGCAATAACTTGATAGGTAATATGGCTAAAGTTACAATAAAATTATTCGCAAACCTCAGGGAACAGGTAGGAAAAGCAAAAATCGAAGCCGATGGCAGTGATCTGCGTGAAGTAATTGACATTCTTACAGGGAAATATAATGGTCTGGGAGAACTGATCATCAAAAACGGCAAGATACACCCGTTCATTCATGTAATGGTCAATGGCATCAGTGTAAAGGACAAGGACGGCCTGGATACTGTACTTAATGAGGGCGACGAGATTACTCTATTCCCACCAGTATCTGGCGGCTGAGGGAAAGGTTATGGATAAATTGTTCAGGTCACGTGTAGATTTGGATACTGCAAAAAAGACATTTTTCGATACAATCCAGCCAATAAAAAGTATCGAGAGCATCCCGATCGAAAATGCCAACAGCAGGGTGCTTGCTTCTGAAGTGATTGCCGAATCCGACGTGCCCCATTACAGGCGTGCTGCCATGGACGGGTATGCAGTGAAAGCTGCCGATACGCTTGGTGCATCCACATCATCACCCATTGTCTTTACACTGACAGAAAAAGATGTTACTCCGGACACATGCCAAAGGGTACATACAGGTTCGGCCATGCCTCCTGGTACTGATGCGGTTGTGATGCTGGAAGATACCAGGTCCATGGGCGGTGTTGTAGATGTTATGGCACAGGTCCACCCGGAAAAACATGTAGGTGGGATAGGTGAAGATGTGGCTGCCGGAGAGCGGCTTTTCAGTGCCCAACACCAACTGCGTCCCTGGGACCTGGCAGTACTGGCATCAACCGGTATCGTGGATGTAGAGGTATTCCACAGGCCCTTGGTTGCGATTATACCGACAGGTGAAGAAGTCGTAAAAAGGGGGGCGCCCCTGGAGCCCGGACAGGTATGGGAGACCAACAGCCTGATGACTGCTTCCTTTGTTAAAAAAATGGGCGGTATACCCAGGATCAGCAAGATAGTTACTGATGACCCACAACTCATAGAGCAGTCCATACTGGCAGGGTCAGATGCCGATATGATCATCATCAGCGGCGGCACGTCAGTAGGTGAGCGTGACCATGTTCCTGCTGCCATAGAAACCTTAGGTGAACTGCTGGTACATGGCGTGGCCATAAGCCCGGGCAAACCCACTGCCCTGGGAGTTGTGGACAATAAGCCAGTACTTTGTATGCCAGGTTATCCAGTTGCGGGTCTTATTGCACTGATAGTATTCGGGAAGGAGGCTATCAGGATACTCGGACATTTCCCAAATCGTCCACCAACAGTGATACGGTTGCCCCTTAAGGAAAAGATCACATCCCGCCAGGGATTCCACACATATGTTCGCGTACAAATAAGGCAGGGAGAGGTTGAACCACTAATGGTATCGGGTGCCGGGATACTGAGCTCAGTTGCCAGGGCCGATGGATATGTGGTGGTGCCGCCCAATATCGAAGGATACGGGGCAGGCACTGTAGTTGATGTTTTCTTGTTCTAATCGCCGAGAAGTTTGCCTATTGACAGGCCGCCACTTCCGCTACTGCCCGAATCCCCAATAGGCAGGTGGGAAGAAAGGGCAGCCGCCAGGTTGGAGATGCTGAGTGACTGGATGATTACCTTTCCAGGTCCTGTAACTGTTGTCAGGAAAATGCCTTCTCCACCGAACAATGATGTCTTGATGCCACCTGCCCTTGTAATGTCATACTTGACTGATGATTCGAACCCGACCAATGAACCCGTATCCACTTTCAGGGTCTCACCTGGCTCCAGGTCCTTTACTATAAAGTCGCCGCAGGCGTGAATGAACACTGTACCCTGTCCGCTATATTTCTGGAGTATGAACCCTTCTCCGCCAAAGAATCCCGCACCAAGTTTTTTGGTAAAGGCAATGTCCATATCCACTCCACTTTCCGCACACAGGAATGCGTCCCGCTGCGCCATGAATTCGTTGCCGGGGCTGATCTGTATTGCTTCTATCTTACCTGGGACATTGCCGCCGAATGCTACAAACCCGTCACCCTGTGGTGTGAATTCAGTAATAAAGAATGATTCGCCGCTGACCATACGCTTTAAGCCTTTCATAAGACCTCCTTTTGCCTTGGCCTGCATATCCATATTACTGCTCATGTGGTTCATGGCACCGGCTTCGGCATAGACTGTTTCGCCTCCCTGCACGTGAAGTGTTACCAGCTGTAGGTTGTCTCCTGTTATTTCATATTCCATTACTTATATCCTCCAATACGGTTTTTTTGCCACACATTGTATGTATTTAGTAGTATATAGAGACTATTAGAATAGTAACTGACCTGTGATTGGATGTGGGTACATAAACCACTGGTTATGGCGCTGGCGTGAGCAAACGCTACTTGTTGTGATAGGGGTAATTTTTTTATTACAATAACAGACATTAATCTTAATCGTTATATCCTGCAATTCTGCTGCGGTTGGAACAAGCTATGGTCAGTGCAACCTCAGTAGCCTGAGACATGAGATACCCCAATAACAGAAGGCAAGAGCCTCATATAAGTCATGAGTTGATTGCTTCCATAATTTATTTATAACCACAAATTAAAAAGTAATACGATGAGTACGAGATGGCTAAGATTTACAGCTATATTATTCGTCTTTCTATTAAGTATATCTTCATTTAGTATATCAGTTGAAGGATCACAGATATCGTCTCTGGCATCGTGCCATAAATCAGGGTATTATATTATTCCTTCTGATCACTTTACACAAGATTGGAGAGGGATTACGCTGGCCAATCATTTGCTCAATGTGAACTGGACTGTGTATAGAACAATAGAAGATATACCTGAATATAATGCCGGAAGCTTCGTAGTTCCAATAAAAAACCAACCAGTTGCTCCAGAATTAGCCGGTTCATATTTTGTATCTTGCTCACAGGAGTTGAATGTTACTGTCTATCATGAACCAGAATCATTTTATCCTCTGATGGTACAGGTGATCAGACCGCGGATCGGTGTCTTCTATAATAATGGTAGCAGATGGACAGCAATGCTGCAGTTATGCCTGGAAGAACTCGGATTTGATATACAGGCGATATCCGCTGATGATATTGAAAATAATAAACTTGATCAGTTTAATATACTGGCAGTGGGCGGAGGATATCACAAATATAAATCAGACCTTTTAACAGAGAACGGTAAAGCACAGATAAAGAATTTCATATATGATGGCGGAGGTTTTTTTGGATCCTGTGGTGGTGCTGCATTTGCCATGAATGTAAGCGGTGGATTGAACATGATAAATGCCGGGCGTCGGGCAGCAAGCGAACAACCTGCTCAAATGAACGGGCCAATTGAGATCAATATATTAAATCACAGCCATCCCATCTGGTATGGAATAAACAGTTCAAATGTATCATTACCACCATGGTATGGTGGTGCTTTTAGCGTGAAGGAGGATTCAATAACAATATTGGGAACCTATGGAAAACCTTCTCCCGGATTTCACAATTATGATATTAACACCTATGAAGTTAATAAGTATATGCCAGAAGAGTGGAAGAATTTCGAGGCTGCATTTGGAAAGGTGTTAAACCCTGAATATGGAATCGGTGCACCGGCAATAATTGAAGCAGATTACGGAGAGGGAAAGGTGCTCGTCACTTATCCACATCCTGACACGCCTGATGGACCTGGCCATTATTATACTGTTCTGGCAAATATGATCTTCTATTTGTCCCAAGAAAAACCGGATTTAGAACCTGAATACTCCATAAATACTACTGCTACTGCAAAAGAATTGAAATCCAGGGTCTTAGAATATATCCAGTATTTTGAGAATTACAAGAACACCACAGATAACATCAACACATTTGGAATTTACAATCGTGCCTGGACACCCACTGCAAAATGGAATATTGGCTATGCTAAATCCTCACCCTTCCATGCACACCTTGGTATACAAGCATTTGTCGAAGAGAATTTAAGGTATTTAAACGAGATCTATACAGTACTTGATAAAATAGAAAACACAGAACATCTTTCTCCTGATGCTCAATTGTGTGTGGACCAGTTCTTGATATCTCTTTCAGAACTAAAGATCAGTACTCAAATTTCAGAAGTAGATTCGCATTTGCCCGGTTTTTCACATGATTACAAGAAACTTATCCTGTACTGGCGTGAAATAGAAATTCTCAGAGGATTAGGCTGTGATGTATCTGACAATATAACTCAAAATGTTAGCATTGAATACAACGAGCTAAAGCACTCAGTAATTGGGAGCTGGCCCACTTATTCACCATCATATAATGCACTTCTTAAACCTCTGGACCAGATGTATTACCAGCTTTCTAATGTGAACTACAAAGCGCAGCAAGCAGAGCTATGGATTGATTATTCTACGTCTACAAGAGAAAAAACATTCTTGTCAGTAATCACAGATTATATTCTCGGATGTAATAATGCTGCCTGGTCAGTGCAGGAGATTATTCTCATATCCCAAATGCACAAATCCCCCTCCCAATTTTGCTCCGAAAATAGCATTTTCATGTTCGTGGGTGTCCCGCAGAAACATGAACGCTTTCTCCCTGAGCACCACGGGATATTGACCCGTTAATCTACTGATATTTGGTACATTCAATACCAGATAATATTTTGTAATCAATATGGGAAGGCGTGGATCGAAATCAAGATATAGCGAGGTTGCTGTTCTTAATACCTCATGTTTAGACAAAACCAACATTCCACTAAGAAAATAAATGTCTTGTAAGAGGATGATAGGATTATCAAAGGAATATTTACTGGCTTAAAAAGCAAATAATATTTTCCACATCATTTTTATATTTTATAAGACCATAATCAGAATTAAAATTAAAAATCGTTCCAGATATTGATGATATTATGAATCAGAAGTATATCCAGAGAACATCAATGATAGCGACAAGTAAAACCGATCATATTTGGTTTTTGGAGGAGCTTTTGACGTTTCCTTATTTCAAAATGTCAGTAAATTAACGGGTTAATACCCAAAATCATCCTCGTTTGAATTTCTTTAATACATTTTTCAATTCCTTTTCGACTTCGCCAACAACATCTCCTTGAATCTCCGTGAGTATCTGTTTCATCGAATCGCTTGAAGGATATACTTGAGATATTTCTTTGTTGCATAACAGGCATGTAATATTCTCGATAAGTGCAAGGTTTTCGTCTTTCATCTGCTGATGAAAAAGATATAGAATGTTTAGTGCAGAACGGCATCTAAACGCATTTCAGTGATGCGCTTAGTGTTGTGATTAGAAAAGGTATTGAAAGTATTAAGAAAGAGTGAAGTGTAAGTATTGCTGCGTTTGAGTAAAAGAAATGAGCCGTCGGTGGGAATTGAACCCACGACCTACTGATTACGAATCAGTCGCTCTGCCAAGCTAAGCCACGACGGCAAAAAGTTATTAATCAATTCACGCTAATATCTGCCGTATCCATTATCTACTTATCGTTATTTCGGATACGCTTTACTTCCACCTCACCTATGGAAGGTACATAACAGGCTTCCAGTCCCAGACGATAAAAATCTTCATCAGTAAAAATTTCATTCAACTGCCCGGAATCCAGCCTGTCCTCCTTTTTGAGTTGATTATTAATAGTGCCGAGGTAGAATTTCTCCTTTGACCTGGCAATCTTAGCAAGGATATTTAAAAGCCTGGTCTTTTCAATTTTACCAATCTGTAAAACGACTTCTTGTACCTCATTATTCTCACTTTCCGAGATCAACAACCCCTTCGTTTCCACTGGAACATCAGCAGGTTTATGGTGCTTCACCCATTCCGTTATCAGCTGTGCACTTTCCATGCCTGAACATACCTTCATTTCCCTGTCCATCCACTCGGGCAGATACTCACTCACCCCCATCCCGCCCTTGATCGCAAACCTGGAATCACACAACACCAGCACTCCATCTTCATCTGCTGCACGGTGTACCCTTCCCAGTGCCTGCAGTGCCCGGTTCATGGCAGGCAGGGTATAAGCTATGAACATCCCCTGTTTTTTCCCGTACTTGCCTTTGTAATACTCATTCACAGTCTTTTGTATCTCGGTATATGCCATCAGCGGTAGTCCGACCACCATGGCACCTTTCAGGGCTTCGCCCCGGTAGTCGATCCCCTCACTCATCTTGCCGCCTGCCACCGCAAGCAGTACCCCTGGTTTTGTAGCACTCTTAAGCCCGGCCTGGAAGAACCTGGCCAGCACTGGTGATACCTCCTTCGAATCCCTGGGTTCAAGGTAGACCTGTTTGCCTGCCGCCTTTGCAATCGTGGTGCAGATATCAATATACTGGTTCAGTAGATTATATGAAGTGAAATAGACCACAACATTGCCGGGTACCTTTATGATGAACGCTTCCAGATGCTGCTGTATCTCTGTCACATTATCCCGGTCATCCCTTAGCGAACTCTGTGTTGTGGCCCTGCTAGCTGTCAGTACCAGCCTGTTCCCGGGAGGGAACTGGTTCGGGAGTGTTATTATGGTTGCCCTGTCGTTATTAGCAAAATAGTACAGTTCATATGCTTCAGGCGGCGAGAATGTACCCGAGATCATTACAGTAGCATGGTGCTGGCCCACCACGCTCTCTATCTGCAGGCTGGGGTCAAGGTTGCGTATCTCCAGCGTGGTGGACGTGTATGTATTGCCACCCACCTGGCGTTTATCAGTGTATTTCAGGGGCACGTAAGCCTCATCGCTCTTTGCGAAGTTCAGCATGAACAGGAAGTCACCTACCTTTTGAAGGTGTATCTCAGAGTATTCGGATCCCTTCTCCTTCTGCCTGGCTATCACATCGCCCAGGTTCATCAGTTCAGCCACCATCCTCTCATCCTCCCGTACCAGGCTTTCACCAAACACGAAATCCGAGAACATGTGCGGGTCGAACCACTCCTCGGATGATGTGCCTTTTTCGTTCATCTTTTCCATGAACTTCATTATCCTGGGCAGTATTTGCTCTGCCACGGCCAGGCTCTGGTTCAGGCCTGCCTTCCTTGCTTTCATCCTTGAGGATTCCACTTCTTTTATGGCTTTTTTAACAGAGAACTGTGGCAGGACATCGCTGTTCACAGCCCGTACGGTATCCCCCAGGTTATGGGCCTCATCTACTAGCAGGATGGTCTTTTCAGGTTCAAGACCCAGCCAGTTGTACATGGCATCCCTGTAGGTATCATCGAACACATGGTTGTAGTTCAGGATAACCACATCGGCACCTTCTGCCGATATCGCCATAGCTTCATAGGGACACACATCACCACAATGTTCGTCCAGTTCGTCCAGGTGAATAATATTGTCCCCGATGGCCCGGCCAACTTCCTGGGCTTTCCTGGAACTGCGAAACTTAATTTCCCCATCAAGGAGATAAGCCTCCCTGGACAGTAAATAATATGGACAGCAGGAACGCTCCCCCTCTTTCTCATCCATTATCGATTCAAGCAACGAATCATCCTTTGAAGGGTCATAGACCGTATCGGGCGACCTTCCTGCCAGATACATATATTCCTTCATCCTTGATTCCAGCAGTTGCCTGGTCATAATTTTTAGTACATCGCAGCCCAGGTAGACGCTGTCCATCTCATCCCTCAACCGGCAGGTCTTTGCCTTGCCTACCAGGTATGCAACCCTTGGACGCTTGTTGGTGTTTAGCCTTATTTTCTTAATCTCATCCAGGTAGATAGAAACCTGGCTTACAGTGCGCAGTACTACCACTATTTGTTTGTCATCCCTGGCAGATAGTAATGCGGACAGGATGCTGGTCTTCCCGCTACCGGTGGGTGCATCCACCATAAATACGCTGTGAGCGCCGGTGCGAACAATTTCTGCCGCTGCCTCCAGCATATCACGCTGATAGGGCCTGTAGTTGGGATAGGGGAACCAGCGGTCGATATCCTTATCCGGAATTTAACACATCTCCACATAATTTTCAAGCATTTTTAACCCCATGTCCCCACTTTTGACGCTGCGAAGGTTGACTAAGCCGTAGTCGATGATCACGATGTCTCTCATGTGGTACATGAAGGATTTGAGGATAAATAAATGTGAGGATTGGGCAGCAACAACAGCTTATAATCACAATTCGTGTGTGATCAACTGCTATCGTGCGATCTGGCAACAATTAAAAAGTCAGGGACTGAGCATATAAATGTCTGACAACGGCGTGAGATGTAGGTTTTTTCAAAAAATCTGACGATTTCCAGTTATCTTTTGAAGTCAGGATAAAGCCACGATTTGTAGGACACGATCCAAAATTTAAGGAAATTAAGATATTAACTTAATGTGTTGAAAACTCTCATAACTTCAAGGTGTCGGAAAAAGTTGTTTTTGGAATAGTCTGATTGGCATAACTTAATTCAAATGCGAGTTCCAATGGTTTCATATTGTATAGTTTGTGCTGTTTTTTCACTATAGAGGCTGTCTAACAATTACTGCCAGTATCATTTAATTTGCTTTTTTTTCGATTTAAGGCTCTAATCAACCTCTTTTATCTTAATATTTTGAATTATTAGACAGTCTCTATAATAATCTACAAGGTCTATCTACTGAAATATCGTTAAACCTTTGTTTATAATATTATATTTAATTATAATTCTAAAATTATACTAATATAAACTCATATGTATTATATAAAATGGAAAATGTAACAATAATATATGTATCATGACTTTCATACGTTTAATCTGTGATATTAAAGTATGTTACGCGGGGTTCAATTGAACCTACAAAAGAACGGTTGAACCCCAAAAACAGCCCGAAGGCATCACCAAATTTCACCTTATTCTTACTTAAGGTTTTGGTTTTGCCTCCCGGGTGAAATAATTAGGAGGAATAAGAATATGGAACATTATGGAATGAAGTTAAGCGCACTGCTTGCGGTGATGCTGATTGTAAGCATGGCGTTTGTACCGGTAGTGAATGCAAGCAAAGAATTAAACGTAACTCAGGAACCCTCTGAAATAGAGCAAGGATTAATTGATCTTTTAAACTCTAAAAAAGAAGGATCATCTACTGAAGATATAATAACCAAATATATCAAATCGAAAAAGCATGATATCAAATTAAATAATAATGTTTACTCAATAGAAGATATGACAACGGCCAACAGTAGAGGACAGATACATAACTTAAACAATGGGCTGCAAATAGAATTTACCGATGGGGATTTCTTTTATGTAACTGAGATAAAAGAAGAGCCCAATACTAAAGTACCTCTAGAAAATCAAAAAAAGGGTTATATTCCGACTGTTGGAACTCAAAGTATTAGTTATACACCAATAATTGAACATTCTTGGAGTGCATACAGTTGGGCTGGAATTAGATTGTTTACAATCTATACAAAAGGCTATTTTGGATATGATGGAACTGAAGTGGAAGCTCACCATATTGATTCTTGGTATACAAAAGGTACCTTAAGCATATGGCAAGTTTCTAATTTTGAAGAAGGTGGATATAATAATGATGCCGGTACTTATTCTGAATTCTATGGTCGGGGAAATTTCCATTATGGAATTGAAATCGATGGCATAGGTATAGTAATCACCGACAAATATATGAACCTTTATGTAAGCGGCGATAAGGACGGAGGATACGAAACTCATATTACATCATCATAAAAAGAATTAGTTATTTTAAAAATTGGCTCTATAGAAAATCTAAAAAAATACTGAGTATAGACGAATATTAATAGTTCTATGGAGCCCACCTATATTTATATATATGATTAATAAATAAAGAGGGTTTCGTAATATTTTTGATATAGAGGGAATCATATTGACAAAAAGAAGCTTGGTATTGTTTGGAATTATTTATGGGATGTTTTTTGCCATAAATATAATTAATTCAATTGAATTAAATTTTATTGTAATAATTGGCATCGGTTTGGTTACCTTAATAGAAGCAAGTATATTATATATAATAGTAGTTATAATAATGCGTATTATTAACGATCATAAATCATAGCGTCAAGATTGGCTTGGATTTTATCTGCAAGCATTATCAAACTGCTCTTGCACTAGTTTCTGCCCCTAAAATGGATTGAAGAATAGAGATTAATTCAGAGACTTTTTATTTTCTTCTGGTTGAACCAAATATGTGTCCACACCAAAAATATCTACCCGAATA
>Ga0255431_1204_pt1 | contig 10995 bp, 12 predicted proteins | sample ANMaggSeSYBR02J5_FD_182633 | JGI IMG/M metagenome (GOLD analysis project Ga0255431, IMG submission 182633) | Sediment cell enrichment communities from methane seep in Santa Monica Basin, California, United Staets - ANME aggregate JGI... | ecosystem: Environmental > Aquatic > Marine > Cold seeps >... | reverse complement strand
ATCAGCAGGGCCAGGATGACGCTGTCGTTGTGGAATAAGAATTGTTGATGGTTTATTGTGGGTGAGTTTTTTCTTGAAATTCCCTAAGAGACTATATGGTCTCCCCGAATATAAATTTATTTAATATATAAAAAATAAAATTGTGAATATGTCCTTGCATTGAATGCGAAATAGTTATGAGTAAAGCACCCCATTCACGGAATTATGAGACACGTTGATAAATCCTTAAGAAAAACTGCACTTGAAATCCAAAAATGTACTCATGGCGGTCGGTTTGCTGAAAATATCAGACCGAACATGATTGAATTACTGGATTTTAGTGCCAACTTCAATCCCTTAGGTCCACCTGATATAGAGGCCATCGAAAAAATTGCAATACATGCAATTAATGAAATTGAGTGGTATCCTGACAATCGTTATCCGGGTTTTAAAAGAGCTGCTGCCGTATTTGCAGGTGTGGATCCCGAAAACATTGTTCCTGCCAATGGGTCATCCGAACTGGTAAGGCTGATAGCCGAGACCATACTGGATGTGGATGATAATGTAATACTGCCCCAACCTACCTTTGGTGAATATGAACTAAACATCAAACTTATAGGTGCCATACCTGAACACATCGAGTACAGGAACGTCTACCGTAATATCGGGTCAATTACAGATGAGATGCTTGCTGCGTCAAAAGCTGTATTCATCTGCAATCCGAATAACCCGACTGGCACACTTATCCCCAAACCGGAGTTGGATAAACTGGCCCTGAAGTGCCAGGAAAATGAAACATTCCTGATAATCGATGAAGCATTCATCGAACTCGCTGACCCTGAGCACAGCATGGCTGCGAAGGTTAACGAGAACCCTTTTATTATAATTATGCGTTCCCTTACCAAAGTATTTGCCATTCCCGGGATCAGGATCGGATACGGTATTGTACATCCCGATGTGGCAAACCGGATGGAAAATGTCAGGATACCCTGGAATTTGGGTACAGTATCTACAGCCCTGGGTACCTGGTTGCTGGAAGAACATGCTGCTAACCCTTCATACCTTGAACGTTCAAGGAAGTTGATCCGTACTGAGCGGGACTGGTTAATGAACCATCTATCACTTATGAGGGGTTTTAACCCGTTGCCAAGCGATACCAACTTCATCATGGTCAGGATACGGGATTTCAGCATGGATTCCAGGGAGATCGACCTGCGTATGCGAAGTCTTGGTATCTTGATACGTGACTGTGGATCATTCAGGCAAACCGGCAGGGACTATATCAGGGTGGCGGTAAGGACAAGAGAGGATAACCAAAAACTGATAGATGCCCTGGCCGAATCGGTCACCCAGTGGGGTAAGGAACAGGCGGAGAAGAAGATCGATGAGGCCCTGCATCAGGGTAAGATCGCCAGCAGGACCAACTGTGAATATTACCCCTGCCATTTTGAGGGTCAGGACTGTACATTCTGTTTCTGTCCTTTCTACCCCTGTAATGACGAAAGGACCGGAGGTCATATGGTCAAAAGGTCAACGGGCGGGCAGGTGTGGAGCTGTGAAGGGTGCGACCTGGTACACCGCCCTGATGTTGCCAACCTCATCCTTGAAGCATTGATGGCCTGTGAAGGTAAGCCTGAAGATCTCAAAGACATCTGGAAGAAAGTTATGGAACCCATGTTATGAATATGCCGGATGCTGTCTTTACCAACAGTATTGCAGTACTGGTGCTGGCTATTGCCATGGATGTCCTGTTCAGCGAACCGCCGGGCATTCTTCATCCTGTGGTCTGGATGGGAAAGGGTATTAAATCCCTCCAGGGTTTGGCCTCTAAATTCAAGAATAAGAGGTTTTTTGGGATATTTATGGTTGTGGCTATGACAGGTGCATCCTTTCTGGCCGGTATGCTGGTTGTTGGCACACAATTCATTCTACCCGAAGCTATCACATTGTTGGTGATGGCTTATTTCCTGAAATCGACATTCTCGTTTCGGATGCTGCTGACATCTGGAAAGCAAATTATGACCGGATTGGTATCAGGTTATCCGGACGCAGCACGGGATGGCCTGAAGGCACTGGTGAGCAGGGACACGGCTGGTATGGATGAACCACATATGGTATCATCAGTGATTGAGTCGGTTTCTGAGAATTTTGTGGATACGATCCTTTCGCCGCTGTTTTTTTATCTCATCCTGGGTTTGCCGGGAGCCCTTGCGTATAAGGCTGTGAACACACTGGATTCAATGGTAGGATACAGGAGCAGGGAATTTGTTGAACTGGGATGGGCATCTGCCCGTTTTGACGATATCCTTAACTGGATACCTGCCAGGTTGTCCCTGATATTTATTGTTGCAGGTGCGGTGTTTACAGGAAGCCCGGTAAATGCCATCAGGACAGGCCTGAAGGACCGTGGACAGGCATCCTCACCAAACTCTGGTTGGCCCATGGCCTCGGTTGCGGGGGCACTGGGAGTACGACTTGAAAAACAGGGGCATTATGTGCTCGGTGGAAATTTCAGCCTGCCTTTAGCCACAGATATTGCACGGGCTAATAAGCTGGTGGGCATGGCTTCAGTCCTGCTGTTTATGTCGACCATAATCATATTATATTTGTAGTTCCCAGCTAAATTTATGAAATTTCGAACCGCAGATAAACGAGAAACTGACATCGTATTGATCACAATAGAATGACATTTTCAAACCTTACAGGTGTTTGCATCCACATAAAATTCATTGTGTCGACGGTGGTGTAAAAATCCCCTTATGTAGTGGTTTACAAATCCTCACAACACAATTTTTGGTGGAAATGCCAAATCTTGTTAATGATGTTGAAAATAGGGATTGACTATTCGGAAGGTACCGAATGTGCCACACCACAGATTAAGCAAGGCTTATATTGCAGCCTGCCCCCTGCCCGATACCTTCATCCAAACGTACATGCAGAATTGTAATATTATCTGCAAAACCGTTATTCCTGATAGCGGTAGAAATCTCATAAAGGAAATACTTGCACAGGTCTTCGGCACTTACCGACGGTATGGGTAGTAACTTCACATCATCTGCAGGCAGCACATAATGTTTGCAGCTTTTAATAAGTTCCACTGTATAATAACCATCATCTTTTGTAATTTTCAATCTGGGATCGTCCATAGCCAACAATATCCTGTGGTCGAGCCGGTCGCATACTCCCATGACAATCCTCTTCACATCCTCAAAATCAATAATGAACTGCCCTGCCTGGCTGCCCTCAATACGTATGCTAACCGCATAAGTATGACCATGCAGCCTGCCGCATTTTGGATGCTCTGGTATTAAATGGCAGGCTGAGAACCGTAGTTTTGCATGCCAGCCATCAAGTTCTATGAACAAATCTTATTCACCTGGGTGGGGTTTAAGGATGTATATAACAATAAACCCTTGTATGGCCAGGAACCAGAAGGATTATTTCTACTATAAAGCAAAGGACGAAGGATATCGTTCCCGGGCCGCTTACAAGCTGAAGCAGATCAATATAAAGCACAACGTAATAAAATCAGGTGACTCGATAGTGGATCTGGGTGCTGCCCCGGGTGGCTGGCTGCAGATGGCAAAAGAGCTTTCAGGCGGGCGGGTACTGGGTGTTGACCTGCAGAAGATAGCACCTATTGAGGGAGTGGATACTGTAAAAGGGGATCTTACTTCTGACAGGACACTGGTAAAGATCGAGGAGATAATTGGAGAACACGGGACCGATGCCGTAATTTGTGATGCCGCGCCTAACCTGACCGGCAATTGGAGTCTTGACCACGGTCGTTCCATTAACCTGAGCCAGGCGGCGCTTGATGTAGCAAAACGGCTGCTAATGCCTGGAGGTCATTTTGTTGTTAAGGTATTCCAGGGTGATATGTTCAAGGAGTTCCTGGATATGGTGAAGGAAAACTTTGTGTATGTACGCTCATATACGCCTTCAGCTTCCAGGAAGCAGAGTGCTGAAATATATGTAATTGGCAAGAAGTTCATATCTACTGATATCAAGGCTGGTAATGAATACGACGTGGAGATCCGTGAGATTGGAGAACTGGGAGATGGGATTACCAGGATAGGGGATTTTGTTGTTTTTGTTAAACACGCTATGGTTGGGCAGGCAGTGCATGTACGGATAAGGGAAGTGCATCCCAATTTTGCTTTTGCTGATATTATCGAATAATAATAATAATGCCATCGATTGTTGCAAGCTTTAAATGTGTAGACAGAAATCATTTCCTCGATCATTGCAAAGATTCAGTAACTTCACTTCTAATGGCACAGTCTCATAATCCAGTTATGTAGGGGAATGAGAGTAGCCCATAATTAAAGTTTTTTCGATTTCCATACTAACACACTTCCCTTTTAATCAATAAATTTGTTATGATCTTTAAAATCCAATTTAAAGTACTATATAGTTTTGTATATTTCGGTCGTGTCCCACAACGCAGTTGATATATAGGTGGAGTGCATATTTATCAACTATGGCAAAAAATAAATCCAAAATAGACCTGAAAAATGAATTTTGCTCGAATGAAAATTGCAATGAGTATGGCAAGAGAGATACAGCCAACATAGTCAAATACGGGCACGACAAAAACGGCAAACAACGGTTTAAGTGTAAAACATGTGGTGGTGTCTTCGTAGAGACCAAAAACACTATTTTTTACAATCGCAAGTTATCGGAGGACCAGATAATCTTAATCTGTAAATTACTAGTCGAGAAAAATGGAATAAGAGCCATTGAACGCATAACGGGGATACATCGCGACACGATATCAAATGTTGTAAAAGACATAGCAAGACACGCGAGGGAAGTAACTGACTTTTTAATAAAGGATATTGAACTTACTGAGGTTCAGGTGGACGAAATGTGGTCTTTCATAAAAAAAAACAAAAAAACGTTGACGAAGGAAATGATTACGCAGATAAACATGGCGATTACTGGATCTACATAGCAAAGAAGGCAGATACAAAACTCCATCTGGCACACAGTACTGGTAAAAGAGTGCAGAAAACAGCAGACAAACTAATGAAAATAGTAAAAAAGCGATGTAAGATGCCAACAGATAACGAAAAGGCGACATTTACCAGTGATGGCAACAGTCAGTACATAGGCGCTATACTGAAAAATTTTAAAGACAATACAATCAATTATGGACAGATTATCAAGGAAAGGGTGAAAGGCACGGTAGTTAGCAAGATTCGAAAGGTTATATTTGGTGAAATGAATGTTATGGATATAGACACAGTATATATCGAAAGATATAATTTGACAATGAGACACAGCATTTCTAGGCTGGTTCGAAAAACTATATGCTTTTCTAAGTCTAATGAAATGGCAGATAACCAGATTGACTTATTTCAGTGCTATAATAACCTAAACAGGGTTAATTCATCCTTAGAAATAAAAACAAAGAAGGGTGAGAAGAATATAAAAAGGACACCATGCATGGCTGAGGGTATAACAGATCATATTTGGTCGTGGAAGGAATTATTAATGTTTAAAGTCGGGATATCAACTATATATTAGGCCATGACCTATATTTTAAGCAGATATACCAATTTATTGTTGACAGGCTTGGTTTTTCATCTTCTGAGTAACCAAGCTCATGCATACGAAATTCTATCTCAACGGCTCCGATACAGCGATACTTTGTGTCTTCGGTTGCCCCTTCTGAGAGTGACTTTCGCACGTTCACTACAAGCTGTTCTATCTCCGAATCTGTTTTCCGGTGAACATTCTTCGGTGCTCTGGACTGTTCCTTGAACCACTCCGTCTTACTACTCTTTCCGGAATCGTTGTATCTTTTGATCCGTTTTTGCAACCACACTCTTGATCTGCCAAGACTTTTGCAGATTTGGGAGGGGCGTTCGCCTCGATGATATCGATTAACTGCATCGATACGCTCCTGTTCCTTTTCTGTATATCTTTCGTCTGATTTTGCCATAACGCATTATCTATATGCGCTATGGATTTTCGACGCTGATTTACCACAATTGTAAACGATGTGTTGAGCCTTTCCAATTAGCAAATACATTCTGACTCAGACACTGCTTGAAAATTTAATCCGTGTTACATGTTCATGGGAGGAAAGCACCGCCTTCTGCGCATTAGTAGCGCCGTTTTTTTTATATTCGTTTAAATACCCGCGCTTGTCCCACATCATCCGTACTCCCACTTGTGGCGCATCTCCACTAACACATACCTGCCGCATGCGTGTGGTCTTCACACAAGTAGCGGTTCTGGCGTGTCTGAGTTGCGCCTCAGAAGGATGGTACTGTGAATATGCGTTACAGGGTTGAGGATATGCCTGACGGGCTGATATTGACTGCTAAGAAATTACCTGTGGCGGCGGGATGGACTACTGTTGTTTCCACGTAGGCGGTGTAAATGGTTGAGTTTGATAAGGAACAGGAAAAGGCGTTTGTGAATGAGTTTATGGAGGCCAATGAACTGACAGGTGCTTCTAAGAAGCGGCTCATTAAGTTTCTGGGGAATAAGTATGACTGGGACAAGCATAGGGTCCGGTTCAGGCTGACACGGGCGCTTATTGCTGAGCGGTATGCGGCATCGAGTCATTTACGAAAGAATTTTTAATAAGGGGTTTGTGGGGACCACCAAGTTTTTTTTGGGGGAAGGATGGGGCAGGGTTATTAATTTTATTTTATTCAGGTCAACGACCCCTGACGCCGCTAACGCTCTGTCTCGGACATCCTGGAGGATGCAGAAGACCTAAAGAGCAAGATGAGGAAGATGGCAGAGGATTTCGGGATGATGGATCCGTTGATTGTGGCACAGCAGAGGCGTCTTAGGTGTAAAGTAGTAAGCAGGGATGTGCACTTTGAGGGTGTTAAGGATGCTTTTCTTTTCTGAGCTAGTGGGTGCAGCGGGAGATTGAAATATTTAGTAGTCCTGAATATCAGGATAATTCGAGCAGTTCCATCTATAGGTTAGGTTTTAATCCCCTTTACTCTTGAGAACAGAAGGTTCTATCATCAGAATATAAGAAGGACACGGACTTATAGGACAGTGTTCGGCTCCTTTTGGCACTACTGCCATCTCGCCATCTTTAAGGAAAATGTCGGGCTGGTCTTTTAACTGGATGATGACTTGACCTTTGATCACGTAAAATACCTCGTCTTCATTGGCGTGTTTGTGCCAGTGGTATTCTCCTTCGATGAGTGCCATACGTATGACCTGGTCGTTTGCATGGAGAAGGTCTATGGGTGACCACGGTTTGTTTATGGAGTAGAGTTTGTCCTTGAGATTGATTGTGTGAGACATAATAATTCAATTTATTCATTTTGATTTTAAAATACTTTTCAAGAAAGGCTTTGAAGAACTTGACCCAGCTCGCTCGTCTCATCTTTATTATATTACTATCTATATGCCGCATGCATGCAGTATGAACATAGGCAGCGGGTACATTGCCGGAGTTACTACTCCTGCCGCACCTTCCTCTGCTGCTATCTCTTTAACCAAACCGGCGGCGCATCTTTATTAACACGCACCTATTGCATGCGCGCGGTCTAGACACCGACAGCAGGGCGGGTGCGGGGTGCGAACCGAAATTGAGCAAAAAAGCCGCGCCTCAGCTGCCTGTTTTCACTGCACTTATGAAAAACAAATGGGCTTCATGTTCGACTAATTGTGGCAGACCTATAAATAAAGTTAAGTAATCCTGTTCCATTAAGATATTAAAATCCATCACAAATCAGGAGAAAACATATGTACAGCCAGAAATGTATCCGGTGCAATGCAGAATATACTCCACAGGAGATCGTTTATACCTGCCCGAAATGCGACGGCCTGCTTGAGATAATCTATGACTGGTCAGACCTATCTATCAGCAGAAAGGACTTTGAAGGTATTCCGCTGTCCGTATGGAAATATAAAGCTCTCCTGCCTGTTGAGCGGGAACCTATATCCACCAACGAAGGCGGTACACCTCTGTACAAATGCACCCGCCTGGCCGAAAAGATCGGCATCGATACCATGTATGTGAAACATGAAGGTCTTAATCCCACTGGCAGTTTCAAGGACAGGGGCATGACCGTCGGTGTATCAAAGGCACTTGAGTTGGGTATGAAAACAGTGGCATGTGCGTCCACTGGAAATACTTCGGCTTCCCTGGCTATCTACGGGGCTAAAGCAGGTATTCCTGTAGTAGTACTGCTCCCGGCAGGAAAGGTTGCCATGGGCAAGGTAGCCCAGGCAATGATGCACGGGGCCAAGGTATTGAGTATCAGGGGCAATTTTGACAATGCTCTGAAACTTGTCAGGGAACTGTGCGATAATGAGGGATTCTATTTATTGAATTCTGTTAATCCGTATCGGCTTGAAGGGCAGAAGACCATTGCCTTTGAGATTGCTGACCAGCTTGGATGGGAAGTGCCAGATAAACTGGTACTGCCGGTTGGTAATGCAGGTAACATCACTGCCATTTACAAGGGGTTCAGGGAGTTCTATGAACTGGGACTGACTAAGAGTATCCCAACGATGATAGGGATACAGGCCGAAGGGTCCTGCCCGGTAGTGAATGCATTCAAGCAGAACCAGAAGGACATTGTTCCTGTAACCAACCCCGAGACTATAGCAACTGCCATCAGGATCGGCGACCCTGTGAATGCGGTAAAGGCACTGCGGGCCATATACCAGTCGGGAGGACTGGCCGAATCGGTATCGGATGATGAGATCGTGGCAGCACAAAAGGTTCTTGCCCGGCTTGAAGGGATCGGTGTTGAGCCTGCCAGTGCATCTTCAGTAGCTGGTCTTAAGAAACTGTTGGCTATGGGCGTGATACAGTCTAATGAAACTGTGGTATGTATTACCACGGGACATCTGCTAAAGGACCCGGAGGAAGTCATGGATATGTGCGAGAGCCCCATTGAAGTTGATGCTACTGCCGAGTCTGTGCGAAGGGCAGTGTTTGGTTGAATTTAAAATATTATTTTTCAGATGCCAAAACTCTTTTTTATCTTAATAACTATACTCCACAACTCTGCTGCGGTTGGGTGTGCCGTCGCAACGTTTGACTGAAACTAGGTAAATTACGTATCCATTTCAAAAAGCATGGTATTATTGAACGGATTTACAGGATATTGACGTTGCGATATATCCTGTCGATTGGAGTGCACCCCAAATTCCTAACTTTGGTATCCAAGACCTTAAGGCACATTTCAGAGGTAGCAAATATGTCAATGAGACATTAAAATTACTACCGCAAAAACCGGTATTGACACGATAATATACTGATGTTTTTAAAAACGTTAACGGCTTATACCTTCATAATGATTAACATGAAAACACGCGAACCGCTATCAACGTCAAGAGAATTTTAAAACATCAGTAAATCAAGGGTTCAATATCGAATTTTCTATGCTTGTTGAAAATATGCGGTATATGTTAAGGGTATGCTTTGATCAGTGAATCCAGTATCTTCATCCAATTTATTTTCCAAATTGTTATATTTTAAGAGGAATATAGAATACAATAAAGTGATAAGATGGCAGTTAAATTGCAGTATCTGTATTTGAAGGAGAAGAGATCACCCCTTGCAATGGTGGCCATTCGAATTTTGCTTGTACTAGTCTTTATACTGGTAATGGCTTTTATCATATGGTTCCTTGAAAACCATTTTGACCCGGGTGGAATGCTTGACCAGAATGATCCAACAGGCGTTTTTAGCTTTATTGATGCCATATATTTCACAATGGTCACAGTCATGACAGTAGGATACGGGGACATTGTACCAGTTTCACCTCTCGCAAGGATGTTGGATGCTTTTCTTATCACACCTGGCAGGATATTTGTCTGGATGATATTTATTGGAACAGCTTATCAATTCGTATACCAGCAATATCTGGAAGAAAGGGAGCTGAAGAAGTTGCAAAAAATACTAAAGAATCACATTATTATCTGCGGCTATGGCATGACAGGTCAGGCCGTTGTGGACGAATTACTCAGCAAAAAATACGATATAGAACAGTTAGTGGTTATTGACAGCAACGAAGAATTCATACGATATGCAGCAGACAACAATATAACTTCAATACTTGGCAATGCAAACAAGGAGAACATCCTGAAAAAAGCAGCAATAGAAAAAGCACAGACTATAATCATCACAACCGGAAGAGATGACACAAATGTGCTGATAGGTCTTTCAGCAAAGAACCTTAACCCCAACATCACCATTATTTCCAGGGCAAACGAAATAGAGAACAAAAAACTACTTCACCAGAGTGGAGCAGACCACATAATCACACCATCCATAACCGGTGGAAGACTGATGGTTCTAGCAATAAAAAATAAATATTCAACAAAACTCCTTGATGACCTTTTAACATCCAGATCCGGTGTTGACGTCAACGAAAGAGAAGTAACAATGGAAGAGATCGGTAAAAAACCAAAAGAAATACAGAAGATAGTGGTTATAGAGGTAAATAGAGGAGATACAATATATCCGGCTCCAGAACTTGACAGTATAACCCTTGAAGAGAGAGATTGGCTCGTATTTATTGAAGAAGTAATCTCATATTGAAATCAATGAACTGCAAAAGTAATATAGGGATTTTTGAATAATGTTTTAGCATATAAAGATAGCCCGACATTTATATTTTGTTTTGATTATTACTTTCTTAATGTAAGTGAATGGCTGAAAGATAAACAAATTGATGGTAAAATCTTGGTTTTTAGAGGCTGTCCAGTAATTCAAAATCCAAATAAAAAAGAGATAGATTGGAGCTTTAAATCGAAAAAGAAGCAAGAGATTTTATGCTGAAAGCAGCAATTCCCGTTTTGTTTCTCACTGATTTTTTTTGATCTTATTTGAGCCTCCGGCAAAAACCACATAACGTCTTTAAAACCCCAAATAACCCATCTGAACTCTTCTTGTCCTTAAAATTTGCCTATAAGCCCTTAGATTAACAACCTTCTGAAAGAACTTGGTGCCCTGATCAAGTCGTGTCTTCCCACTTTAAATGCAGTCAATGCCGTAAGTAAAGCCGTAATGTT
>Ga0255431_1111_pt2 | contig 11021 bp, 8 predicted proteins | sample ANMaggSeSYBR02J5_FD_182633 | JGI IMG/M metagenome (GOLD analysis project Ga0255431, IMG submission 182633) | Sediment cell enrichment communities from methane seep in Santa Monica Basin, California, United Staets - ANME aggregate JGI... | ecosystem: Environmental > Aquatic > Marine > Cold seeps >... | reverse complement strand
TCCGTGGAAACAATAGTGGTCCATCCGGTCGCCACAGGTAACTTCTTGGCAGTCAGGATCAGCCCGTCAGGCATATCCTCAACCCTGTAACGCATTTTCACAGTACTGCCCTTCTGAGGCGCAACTCAGACGCGCCAGCCCTGCTGCTTGTGTGAAGACCGCACGCATGCGGCAGTTGCGTATTGATAGAGATGCGCCGCCGGATGAGTGTAGGAGGTGCAGATGGCAGGCGGCGGGAGAACAGAAGAATAGGTGGAAGATGGAATCAGTATCACAAGACACGGATTCATGCGGATTTACACGGATTAAAAGTTTGTTTTATTTTTATTTCACCGCAAAGGGCGCAAAGATCGCAAAGACAATGTTGCTTCAACTTTGCGTCCTTTGTGGTGTATTATTTCATAAATTATATATATTAATAGCCATGGCGGCGCCCCCACCGCACCCGCCACCAACCGAGGCCGCCGCCAGCATGCTGATCACCCCAGGCGCAGGCTGTGGGGTTGAGCAGGAGGGGCGGCCTGGCAGGTGCAGGGACAACGCAACCGCATGTACAATGATGAGGCGGCGGGCTCAGTCCAGCGAAAACAGGCAGATGGGGCGCGGATTTCGTGCTTGCATCCGGTTCACACCCTGCACCTGCCCTGCCGTAGGCGTCAAGACTGCACGCAGGCAATAGATGCATGTTGATGAAGAAGCGCCTCCGGATGAGCGCATGAGGTGCAGATAGTAGGCGGTGGAAGAACATAAGAAGAAATGAAAGCTGGAATCATTATTATAAGACACGGATTCACGCGGATTTATACGGATTGAAAGTTTGTTTTGTTTTTATTTTATAAATTATATATTTTAATAGCCATGGCGGTGCCACCACTGCACCCACCATTACCCGAGGCCGCCGCCAGCATGCAGATCACTCGGGCACAGGCTGTGGGGTTGAGCAGGAGGGGCGGCCGGGAAAGCGCAGGGACACGCAACCGCATGTACAATGATGAGGCGGCGGGCTCAGTCCAGCGAAAACATACAGACGGGGTGCGGATTTCGTGCTCGCTTCCGGTTCACACCCTGCACCGGCCCTGCCGTTAGCGTCAAGACCGCACGCAGGCAATAAGTGTGTGTTGATGGAGATGCGCCGCCGTGGTTGTATTTGCGTGGATTGTTCAGGAAATGGGGCATGTAGGTTTGGGGTAGCAGTGGATGATGCCGCTTGTGGACAGTTATCGCATTGGTTTTAGTTCCAGCTAAACAAATACGAATTATGTACTTCAGGTAAATCCGGTCATAAGGGAGGGATTTTTAGGTGGGTGCGATAGCGTATGCAGCAAATTGTGCGCTGTTTTAATTGGTAGCAAGGTACCCGGTATTAACCAAATCGTCTAAACTTCAATTTTTTTGCTATCCGGTTCAGTTCATCTATATCGGAAATGAATATGCCATTTTTTCGCGCAAAATCCACTGCATTGAGTTTGAATCCTTCCTTTGATATCGTCCACAGGTTATCAATTTTGATGCCCTCTTTTTCCTCAATGATCTTCTTTTTGTCAAGTAGTTTTTGAAGATCTTTAACCGTCGCCTGTCGTCTTCGATATTTGCATTCAACAAGCCAGTTGGAAGACCCCCTGGCAAAGACATCGATTTCAGTTTCACCAAAAATCCACGGCTCAACCGAAACCAAGGATGGAAGTTCTACTGCCACATTAGAGATGACAACTTCCTGCCCATCAAATAGTCTCAACAGTTCGCGCACTCTTGCCTCAAATCCAAGACCGCTTTCAACTGCTGCACTTTCGAATTTTTCACGATACTGTCCTACAAGTTCTTCTATTATCGTGTGGTTCGGATAATTGTCAAGCACAATCCCTTCAAATGTATAAAGTATCCAGCATCTGAAAACTGGATCTTTGAAATAATATCGATGATCTTTTTTGTAAATAAGATCAGTATGAAGCAGACGAGCTATGTATACGGCGGCAACTGCGTTATCCATATATGTTTTTTTAGCAATTTCGGTTGCACTGCCACTTCCTGTTCTGGCAAGGTGTTTAAGGATGGTTTTGTAAACGGATTCCTTGCGGATATCACTGAATGATTCCTTGAACATATATGCACATATGTTGTAGATATTGCCATCAGGGTTCAGGGTTTCTGTGAAAAATGCCTGGTCAACTAACTTCCGGGTCAATGGAAGATTGTCGATTTTGTGGAACCGATTCAATTTTTCGGTAATTGCTGATATATAAAATGGGTGCCCGAATGATAACTGGAATATCCGGTTCGAAATATTATCAGGAACTATATCAAGAATTTTTGTTATTAATTGACGGCTGTCATCCCTAGTAAAGGATTTGATCGGAATGATTGAGAAATGCAGGAAAAGCGGTGATTCGGGTTCCTTGAATATATTTTCAAGTATGTGGGTGGCTGAGCCTGCTGCCACATAATTTGTCCTGCTCTGAGTCTGTAAAACACTTCTAAACAGTGGTATAATATCTTTAAATACCTGTGTGATCTTCTGGAACTCATCGACTATTATGATTAGGTTGGTATCAGTTTTGTTTGCGAGTAGTTCAGGGAAGTTCAATGCCGCATGGATTATTTTCTCATTATCAAGAGTTGTCATTTTACTGACGTGCCCTATCAGATCTGAATCCCCGATCTTTGCCAATTCTGAATATATCTGGTCACGCTCACCAATTCCAATCGGCATATTTGCGCCGAGATTGTTAAACCAGTGCAGGATATGTCCGACATAAGTAAAAGCAAAATTTTTTGGATCAAGTCCCATACTTTCCAGATCGATATAGGCAGGCACACAGTGCCTGTTTGACTGAAGCAGGCGATACATGAATTCTTTCAGGACCAGGGTCTTGCCAATCTTCCGAAGTCCTATCAGTACCAGATCATTTCCTTTTCCGTCCTCGATCTGTCTAACGTTGTAATCCAATTGCTTAAGGACCGCTTTCCGATCTGTAAACAACTTCCTTTTATTTGTAGGGTAAAGCCACTGAAGAGCATTTGGAATCATAGTAAAACACTTATGTTGTTAACACATGTGTTATTAATACTTGTGTTATAAATATCTTACTAATCTATAGGCAAACATGGTATTGACATATGCGCAGTCTGTGAGGTTAAGCAAGAGGGGCGGCCGGGCAAGTGCAGGGACAACACAACCGCATGTACAATGATGAGGCGGCGGGCTCAGTGCAGCGAAAACATACAGATGGGGCGCGGATTTCGTGCTCGCTTCCGGTTCACACCCCGCACCGACCCTGCCGTCTACGTCAAGACCGCACGCAGGCAATAGATGTGTGTTGATGGAGATGCGCCGCCGGATGAGTGCAGGAGGTACAGATGGCAGGCGGCGGGAGAACATAAGAATAGGTGGAAGATGGAATCAGCATCATAAGACACGGATTCATGCGGTTTTACACGGATTAAAAGTTTGTTTTCTTTTTATTTCACCGCAAAGGGCGCAAAGATCGCAAAGACAATGTTGCTTCAACTTTGCGTCCTTTGTGGTATAATATGTCATACATTATATATTTTGATTGCCATGGCGGCGCCCCCACTGCACCCACCATTACCCGAGGCCGCCGCCAGCATGCTGATCATCCCAGGCGCAGGCTGTGGGGTTAAGCAGGAGGGGCGGCCTGGCAGGTGCAGGGACAACGCAACCGCATGTACAATGATTAGGCGGCGGGCTCAGTGCAGCGAAAACATACAGATGGGGCGCGGTTTTCGTGCTTGCATCCGGTTCACACCCTGCACCGGGCCTGCCTTCAGCGTCAAGACCGCACGCAGGCAATAAGTGTGTGTCGATAGGTATGCGCCACCGGCTGGAATATAGTTCGCCAGAGCAAACGCCGCCGGATGAGTGCAGGAGGTGTAGATAGCAGGCAGCAGGAGAACATAAGAATAGATGGAAGATGGAATCATCATAAGACACGGATTCACGCGGATTGAAAGTTTTTTTTCTTTTTATTTCACCGCAAAGGACGCAAAGATCGCAAAGACAATGTTGCTTCAACTTTGCGTTCTTTGCGGTGCAGTATTTCATATATTATATATTTATATAGCCATGGCGGCGCCACCACTGCACCCACTACTACCCGAGGCCGCCACCAGCATGCAGATCACTCGGCCGCAGGCTGTGGGATTAAGCAGGAAGGGCGGCCGGGCAAGTGCAGGACAGCGCAGCCGCATGTACAATGATGAGTCGGCGGGCTCAGTGCAGTGAAAATAGGAAGGTAGGGTGCGACTTTCGCTCTCGCTTTGAGTTTGCACCCCGCGTCCGTCTCACTGCCTGTGCGAAGATCATGCGCATGCGGCATGTACGTGTTAACAGATGGGCGCCGGTTCGATGTAAGGATGGTAGTAGATGTAGCCGATCGGGTGGCGGCTCATGTAGTGCGCGCCTGGGTAAAGTGTAGAGGATGTGATACGGGCGGGTGCAGAGTAATGATTGGCTGGCGGATATTTATCGGTAGTTTTATCAGAAAATGTGGTTGTTGCCGAAATGTAGAGTTGCGGATTGATAAGATCGCTTTTAATCTGGTGATGACCTGAGTTGATTGAGGATTAAAGGACTCGTTTTATAGGAGGGCATTCATCTTGAATTATTTCGTGGAGATTAGAGTATTCAAAGTATTTGATATTTGAAGAACTTTTTGCAAAGTGGAACCTTGAGATGAATCCAATGGTTTTAATGAACTATAGTTAGGAGAAATCAGGGTCTCCAGACATTGATATTATCAATATTCTCAAAGTCACTATCGTTGGTGGCAATGTTGTTAATTAGATTCTTCTGCATTATGCCAAGGTGGGAAGCATCTCTTGGTAAAAGCTGATATTTTATGGCAAGGTCTTTCACTGTAACCGGATCAGCAGTTTGAGTAATAATCTGGAGAACATTTTTTGCCCTGAGCGCATCAACATAATCTATGTGCTCTTGTGCAACTTCCCATGCTTTATCGAACACTTTTCTATCATGACGTAAGGATTTTATGATTTTATAATGTTTGTTTGTATCCAGTATCTCGGCTGCTTTGAATTTCAGCAGTATGTACACAGTTTCATCCGTTACGATAGAAGATGTGGCAGCATTTATATCACCCTTTTCAACAGCACAAAGAAAATCCGTACATTCTTTTCTATTTGCTGCATCGCTACTGTGGTGACTGATAAAAATAGTCGAATCAATGTATATTCCTTCTGCACCATGAAACTCGTAAAGGTTCATTTAACCACTTTTGACTCGATCATTCTTCCAATTTCTTCATCTATGTCTATCTTTCCAATTCTAACTAAACCAGTTGTCTTCTCTGTGAGACATTCAGGTTCGAGCGTAATGGAATATTTACCTGCATGAATTGAAAACTCAGTCCCTGCTGGCACACCTATTAGATCATGGGGTATAAAGATACCCTTATTTGTAGATTTCACTTTTAACATTCTTATCACTATCAATTGTATGTAATGCACATTTAAATAAACATTGCTTTTGTAGGCTGTGTGAGAACGTATAGATTACTGAATACAATTACTAAAATCATTACGCATGATTTTATAGAGTTTTATTAGACATTTACTACAGTTTGAATGGTTCATGGTTTCACGGCCCGCGCCAGCCCTGCTGCTTGTGTGAAGACCGCACGCATGCGGCAGTTGCATATTGATAGAGATGTGCCGCCGGATGACTGCAGGAGGTATAGATGGCAGGCAGCGGGAGAGCATAAGAAGAGATGGAAGCTGGAATCATTGTCATAAAATACGGATTCAAGCGGATTTATACGGATTAGAAGTTTGTTTTCTTTTTATTTCACCGCAAAGATCGCAAAGACAATGTTGCTTCAACTTTGCGTTCTTTGCGGTGCGATATTTCACAAATTATATATTTTAACAGCCATGACGGAGCCCCCACTGCACCCACCACTACCCGAGGCCGCCGCTAGCATGCAGATCACTCGGGCGCAGGCTGTGATGTTAAGCAGGAGGGGCGGCCGGGCAAGTGCAGGAACAACGCAACCGCAAGTACAATGATGAGGCGACGGGCTTAGTGCAGCGAAAACAGGCAGATGGGGCGCGGCATTCACGCTCGCTTCCAGTTCACACCCTGCACCGGCCCTGCCGTCTGCGTAAAGACCGCACGCATGCAACAGATGTGTGTTGATGGAGATGCGCCACTGGGTGGAATATAGTTCGCCAGAGCAAACGCCGCCGGGTGGGTGCAGGTGGTACAAATGACAGGCAGCGGAAGAGCATAATAATAGATGGAATCAATATCATAAGACACGGATTGAAAAAAAAAGAACAACTAACTTGAAACGAACTCGTACGAACTCTTCAACCCGAGTTCGTTGTGAGTTCGTGTAAGTTTGTTGCTAACTATATCTTAATTTATATATTTATATTGTAATGACTGCACCACCACCGTACCCACCACTACCCGAGGCCTCCGCAAGCATGCAGATCACTCGGGCGCAGGCTGTGAGTTTAAGCCGGAGGGGCGTCCGGGCAAGTACAGGGACAACACAACCGCATGTACAATGATGAGGCGGCGGGCTCAGTGCAGCGAAAACAGGCAGAGGGGGCGCGGCTTTCGTGTTCGATTCCGGTTCACACCCCGCACCGACCCTGCCGTCTGCGTCAAGACCGCACGCAGGCAGCATGTGCGTGTTAATAGAGATACGCCGCAGGGCATGAGTTATCCAGAGTGACCGTCGCCGTCTTTGCGTTTGTGCAGAGCTGCGATGACGTGAAGTTTGGTCTTAGAATGCGGGACTATATATGCACCGATTTATTTCGAAAGATTTAAATGAAACAAGTTTGAATTAAAGTTATATTTCAAAGGAACAAGGAGTAAGTATGTTTTCTAACATAAAGCTAGAGTGTATAATAAATCGTCTATATCTCCCTGCAAATAAAAATACTGGCCCACTTTTCTTTTCAATTAAAGTAGAACCTGATGAAGAAACACAGATCAGAAATGTCCAGCTTCCTTTAAATGTATGCATATTAATTGATACAAGTGTATCAATGCGTGGCAACAATTTAGAATATGCGAAAACTGGAGCGCAAGAATTGATTAATAGACTTGGCCCGTCAGATTATGTTACAGTTATTGACTTTTCTGATTCGCCCATAATTGTTGTTCCAAGTACAAAAGTCGATGATAAAGAAGAAATAATAAAAAAATTAGCTAATATTCAAGTTAGAAGCTCAACCGGTTTATATGCTGGATTAAAAAGTGCCTACGCTGAATCACAAAAATCAACTGATGTAGATTCAGTAAAGCGAATTATTTTATTGACAGATGGCCATCCTACGGATGTAAAAGACAATTCTCCATTATATCTACAAATGGCGAAAGAAATGAGAGAATCAGGAATATCTATAATATCATTGGGCATTGGTGAGGGGTATAATGAACAACTTTTAATGTTATTAAGTCAAAACAGTAATGGTAGTTGGTACCATATTACAACACCAGACACAATTCCAGGTATTTTCTCAAGTGAAATTGTAAACATGTCAACTGTATTACTTACGAAACCAGAAATGTTCATAAATACTATAGATGGGGTGGAATTGTTTGATTTAATGAAAGCTGAACCAAATATTCACGAAATTCAGATACAATATTTAAATGGAGGATATAATATTAATTTAAATGATGTTGCTTCAGGGATTCCACAAACAATAGTAGGAAAAATCAAAGCACCTATAAAACCTGCTGGTCAATACAGGTTATTAAAAATAGATTTATTAAATTCAGAAACTCCTGTATCTAAAAATGTAATTGTAAACTATACTGATGATGAAAACTTATATGTGAAAGAAAATAATGTCCAACCAAGAGATTTTTTAAAATTGACACAAAATACTATCTTTCTCCAAAATGCTGTATCAGCAGAGGATACACAATTAATAGAAAAAGGAAAAACACAATTAAAATCACTAATAGAAGAAACTATTATTCAGGATATAAAAGATAAAGGAACTTTAATACATGAAACTGTATTAAAACAAAATACAGTGAAAGAAAAATTGGAAGGTTTAACTCAAATTCGTAAATGAAGGAGGCTTTAATAATGGTAATATGTCCAAGTTGCAAAAAAGATATGGAATATGATGACGGTTGGTGCAAAACGTGTGGTGTCCCTCTTACTATAGAGCAACAACCTGACCCACAACAGCCAGTTCATCAACAACCTGACCCACAACAGCCAGTTCATCAACAACCTGACCCACAACAGTCAGTTTATCAACAACCCGACTCACAACAGCCAGTTCATCAACAACCCGACTCACAACAGCCAGTTTATCAACAACCTGATCCACAACAACCCATGCTTGCTAATTTTAAAAGTAAAATTAGTAAATTAAATCCACTATCTAGAAAATCTGAAAATCAACAAGCAATTCCTCAGCAGGCAATTTCACAACAACCTACTCCCGCAATATCTGTCACGATTGGAAAATTGATTCTCCCGGATCAAAGTGCAATTTCAATCAATCAAATCGAGAAGCAATTTGGCAGAGAGGATTTTATTAGAAATGTTCCCGAAGATATATTAAAATATATTTCAAGAAATCATTTCAAGATTTCGAATGAAAATGGAATTTATTACATTGAAGATACTAACAGTCTCGGTGGCACTAAATTGAATACGAATGAAATAAAAATGACTGGCAAACAACAATTAAATAATGGAGATAAAGTATTTCTGGGGGATTCATTAGAATTAATATTTAGTATTGATTGAGGACTTTGATTATGTCTCAAGTTTCCAATGGTACAATCCTAAATAATAAGTATAGAGTAGACGCTTTTTTGCAAGAAGGGGGTATGGGTCAAGTATATAACGGCACAGACATTGCAACCAATAAAGACATCCTGATTAAATTTGTTAGATATCATCATAATGGACACGATTCAATAAGAGAAGATAAATTAAAAATTGAAGCAAAAGTATTGAAAAAAATTCAGCATCCCAACATTGTAAAATATATAGATGATGATATTGATGCCGAACATGGATTTTTCTTGGTATTAGAATATATAAAAGGGGCAAGTTTAAAAGACATTTATTATGGAAAGACATGCCCAGAGCATGATTTGAATAATATTTGTATTACTTTACTCAATGTTGTAAACAATCTCCATAATATCAATATTTTGCACAGGTGTATATCCCCTGACGATATCATGATAAGTGATGATGGGGAAATAATTTTAATCGATTTTGGTGCAGTAAAAGAAGGTTTTAGTGGCCTTAATCAAAGTGTGGCCACTAGAATTGGAAAAGCAGATTATGGTCCTCCTGAACAATTACAAGGTTATCCAACATATCAAAGTGATATTTTTTCAGTTGGTGCTACCATGTGGTTTTTAGTAACGGGACAACCTCCCCGATCTAGAGATAAAAATGGAAGAATCTTATCAGCTAAATTCTCTAATCACAGTGTTTCCGATCATATTGATTCAATTATATTAAAAGCTACTGACCCTGATGTTGCAAACAGATACCAGACCGCTGATGAGATGATACAAGCACTGATGATTTCATCCGATATTGAACCATCTCAAGTTCCCAATGATACAATTCCCAATGGTACAATCCTCAATAGTAAGTATCAAGTAGACGCTTTATTACTAGGTGGAATGAATGAAATATACAAGGGCAAGGAAATCTTGACAGATAAAGAAATCGTAATTAAAGTTGGTGAAGCTAAATTAAAACACGAAGCGAAAATATTGAAAAAAATTCAACACCCCAACATTGTAAAATATATCGATGATGATATTGATGCCGAACATGGATTTTTCTTGGTATTAGAACATATAAAAGGGGCAAGTTTAAAAAATATTTATACTGGAAAGACTTGTCCAGAACATGATTTGAATGATATTTGTATTACTTTACTAAATGCATTGCAATATCTTCATAACATGAATATTGTACATAGACGTGTATCTCCAGATACCATTATTGTAAGTGATGAAGAGGAATTAAAATTGATTGGTTTTAGAAAAGCAATAGAAGTCTCTACAGCAATAAAGATTGACGATGGGACCACTCTAATTGGGAATGAATATTTTCTGGCTTTTCAGGCTCCAGAACGGTTAATGGGTTACCCAACATATCAAAGTGATATTTTTTCAGTTGGTGCCACCATGTGGTTTTTAATAACGGGGCAACCTCCTCGAATAAGAAATCAAAATGGAATGATTTTATCAGCTAAAACCTCTAATCACAGTGTTTCCGATCATATTGATTCAATTATATTAAAAGCCACTAACCCTGATGTTGCAAACAGATACCAAACTGCTGATGAGATGATACAAGCACTGATGATTTCATCCCAATAAATGATGTGATATTATGCCTAACGTTCCCAATGGTACAATCCTACATAATAAGTATAGAGTAGACTCTTTTTTGCAAGAAGGGGGTATGGGTCAAGTCTATAAAGGCACAGACATTGCAACCAATAAAGACATCGTGATTAAATTTGTTAGATATCATCACGATGGGCAGGATCTAATAAGAGAAGATAAGCTAAAAATTGAAGCTAGTGTATTAAAAAAACTGATACAGATCCCAAATATTGTAAAATACATAGCTGATGGTACTGATAACAACCATGGTTTTTTTTTGGTAATAGATTTTATAAGAGGAGAAACTCTAAAAGATAAATACAGGGGCAAAGTTTGCCCGGACAAGGATTTGCATAAAATTTGTAATGTGTTGTTAAGCACATTAGAATACCTACATGGTCAGAATATATTATATAGAGATCTTTCCCCAGACAATATAATGGCAAGTGCTTCAGGAGATTTTATTTTAATCGATTTTGGTGCAGTAAAAGAAGGTTTTAGTGGCCTTAATCAAAGTGTGGCCACTAGAATTGGAAAACCAGATTATGGTCCTCCTGAACAATTACAAGGTTATCCAACATATCAAAGTGATATTTTTTCAGTTGGTGCTACCATGTGGTTTTTAGTAACGGGACAA